>Ga0190265_10000098_pt1 | contig 93372 bp, 144 predicted proteins | sample Popmic124T_FD_133135 | JGI IMG/M metagenome (GOLD analysis project Ga0190265, IMG submission 133135) | Populus adjacent soil microbial communities from riparian zone of Indian Creek, Utah, USA - 124 T | ecosystem: Environmental > Terrestrial > Soil > Riparian zone | place: USA: Utah... | reverse complement strand
CGCCGAACGCCACGCGGCAGGTGGCGTTCCAGCTCGTCGACGACTGGGTGCTCGCGGCGAACGACGCGGCCCAGGCGGCCGACGACGTCGCCACCACCGGGAACGGTCCCGGTGACTAGGTCGTCCTCGTCGACGCGGTTCGCGCAGGCGGCCGAGGCCCGGGTGGCCTCGGCCGTCGCGTGCTCCTCGACCGGTACGTCACGTATGTACCGTGCTCGTGTCGAGGGTCGTCGTGACGGGCGTCGTTGCTACGCTGGCGACGACCACCGTCACGGAACTGAGACGATAGGAACGACGATGACGAACCAACTTACGCTGCCCAGCGGGGAGGACGCCGGTACCGTCCGCGAGTGGTACCTACCGGTCAACGACGCCAACCCGCGCGCCGTCGAGCTGGAGTACTACATCACGTACGCGCGCTTTCTCGGACTGGGCACGTCGCACACCACCGAGCACTCGGACCACGACGACGAGTTCGTTCCGCGTCGCGAGCGCTGCAACGCGTGCCGCTGGTTCGAGGTTCGCGTCCTACGCGAGCTGGTGCTGCCCGCCGGCGTCACCGACGTCGCCGACGTGGACGACGCGGCGCAGGTGCGACTGGGCAACTACGTCGTCCACAACACGGGCGGTACCATCGTGCCCGGCGAGGTGCCGCTCTACCGGTACGAGACCACGCCCTCTCCTTACATGGTGATCGAGCTGATGACCACGCGACGGACGACCGACCGAGGACCGGAGGTCTTCCTCGCGAAGCCGTCCGCCCGCGCGCTGGCCGAGGCCGTCGGCTTCGACCGGGGCCTCGAGGACGCGTACGTCAACAGAGCAGTATCGTGAGTAATGTTCGTCACCAGTACGGTGACGACGTCCGGTAACGTTCGTCTCAACGCGGAACGACCGGCGACGGTCGGACCGGACAACTACACAGTGAGGTCGAGACGGTGGGCCGCTCGTTCGTCGGTTACCCCGTTGGAGGCTAATCCCGGTGAACACCCCTCGCTCACCGTCTCGACCTCACGACGACAACTCAACAGCGTATAGGCGACGCGCGGTGGGCCGCTCGTTCGGTCGGTTAACCATTCTGAGGTGTAAACCCGGTCGACAACCACTCGCTCACCGCGCTAGCCTTAGGGACGGGCCGCTCGACGGTCGGTTAACCACTGTAACTGGTACACAAAACACCGGTCGTCAATCACTCGCTCGTTCCACCCACGTTCGACGGCGTCGCGGGCCGCCAGGTGGTCGGTTATCACCCTTCCAAGATGATTCCAACCGGTCACCGTCACACTCGCTCGCGACGCCGTCGTCGTATCACGTTAGGAGCTCTCGACCGATGACCACCGATCCGCTGCGCCGCGTGTCCACGCGCACCACGCCGCAGTCCCGCGCCGCCGACCCGCGCCAGGTTCCGAACCACGCGGGCGGCTTCTCGTTCACCGTCGACGCGCTCCAGCGGCTGCGTCGCTTTCTCGTGCTGGGCGTCGCCGGTGGTACGTACCACGTCGGCGAGCGTGAGCTCACGCTCGAGAACGCCCAGGTCGTCGTCGACGCGGCGAGCACGCACCACCGGCAGCTCGTCGACGTGATCGTCGAGGTGTCCGAGTCCGGCCGCGCGCCGCGCCCGGAGCCCGCGCTGTTCGCGCTCGCCGTGGCCGCGTCGGAGGGCGACGCCAGCGCCCGCTGGTACGCGCTCTCCCAGCTGCGACGCGTCGCGCGCACTGGGACGCACCTGTTCACGTTCCTGAACTACGTCCAGCAGTTCCGAGGCTGGGGTCCGACGCTGCGTCGAGGCGTCGGTAGGTGGTACCTCGAGGGCTCCGTCGAGGACGTCGCCTACCAGCTCGTCAAGTACCGGCAGCGCGAGGGGTGGACGCACCGCGACGTGCTGCGGAAGGCGCACCCCCGGCCGCTGCCGGGCGACGACGCGCGTGACTTCCTGCTCGGCTGGACGACCGGTCGTCACGACCTGGACCTGACGTCGCCGCTGCCCACCGACGACCCGCTGTGGCTCGTCGAGGGCTACGAGCGCGTCCGCCGCGAGACGAACCGGCGACGTGCCGCCCAGCTCGTGCGCACCTACCGTCTGCCGTGGGAGACGTTGTCGGACGAGGTCATCAACACCACCGAGGTCTGGGATGCGCTGCTCGAGGTCGGCGTACCGGCGACCGCGCTCATGCGACAGCTACCACGTCTCACGCGGCTCGGCATGGTCACGGCGACCGGTAATTGGACGCCGCACGTCGTGCGGCTACTTACCGACGTCGAGCGGCTGCGCCGTGGTCGCGTGCACCCGCTGTCGCTGCTCGTCGCGCAGCGCACCTACGCGTCCGGTCGCTCGGACCGGGGCAGCTCGACGTGGACGCCGTCGCGTCCGATCGTGGACGCGCTCGACGCCGCGTTCTACGCCGCGTTCGGTGCCGTGACGCCGACCGGGCGCCGGCTACTGCTCGCGCTGGACGTGTCCGGCTCGATGACTCAGTCCCAGATCGCCAAGACGCCGCTGACGCCGCGCGACGCGTCCGCCGCGCTCGCGCTGGTCACGGCGAACGTGGAGAGCAGCTACGAGCTGCTGGCGTTCACCGGCGTGGGTCCGACGAGCACATACGGCTACCGGTCCACGCCCGCCGTGGCGCCGCTGGCGATCTCGACGCGTCAGCGACTCGACGACGTGATTCGACACGTCCAGTCGCTACCGTTCGGTCGCACGGACTGCGCGCTGCCGATGCTGTACGCGCTGGAGTACGGCCTCGAGGTCGACACGTTCGTGATCTACACGGACAACGAGACCTGGGCCGGTCGTGTGCACCCACACGAGGCGCTGCGGCGGTACCGCGAGCGCACCGGCATCGCGGCGCGGCTGATCGTGGTCGGCATGACCGCGACCGAGCTGACCGTCGCGGACCCGGCCGATCCGCTGTCGCTGGACGTCGTGGGCTTTGACACGGCGACGCCGGAGTTGATCTCGGACTTCGCACGAGGCGACGTCTGACGGCGTTAACACAACCAAGGAGAGATCTATGTCACGAGGACACAACAAGGGAAGTGGTCAGCACCGCAAGACCGGCGACTGGACCACGCTCGCGCGTGGTCGCGCCAACGTAAGACGTGAGCTGGTCGACCGCGTGCGGTGTCCGCACGGTAAGCCCCACTGGGTGTCGTCGCGGTCGCTGCTGGGCCACCTGAACACCTGTCAGGCCGGCCTAGCCCGTACCACGAACCGTCCGGGGTGAACCGTAGTGAAGGGACGAACGGCGCGACGACTGATGTTCATGCGCTACCACCGTCGCGTCACGCGGGACCCGTTCTACGATCACACGACGTACTACTGGGCGGCGATCAACTACGTACGCGACGACGCGCGCCGACGTCAACGTCGTGCCGACGCACGCGCCCGACGCGTGGCTCGAAGGTCAACGTGAGAGACGATGAGCAACTGCGGACGTACGACCGTTCACGATCCTCACCCGTACCGGACCACGCGCGGTAGCTACCCGCCGGTCGAGCACACCGAGCTGTGCCTCGGCGTCGCAGAGAAGCCGCCACCACCTTCTGAGAAGAAAAAGAAGTGAGATCATGAGGACCTTCCAGGAGATCGTCGCGCAGGTCGATGCCCTGCTGCCGATCAGTGAGACTAGCAGCGAGGCCGAGGACGTCGTCCAGGCACTGCGCTGGGTGCTCGGCGAGGAGCCGACGTCACCGAGTGAGTACTGGCAGGACTACCTCAAGTGAGGCTCAGTCGACCGTGTTACGACAAGATGCATCGCTGTCCCGGCTGGGCCGGCGGCGGGCTGCGGTCCGCCAAGGTGGACCACTGTGACGACGGTCGCCTGGTCGGCGGCCGAGAGGGCACCCTCTACGAGGGCATGTTCTGGCGGCTGCGGTTCAACCGCTGCGACACCTGCGACGTACTAGTGCTGCCGTACGTCGTCCGCTACGTCGACCCGCGCTGGTTGATCTGGCAGCTCCGGTGGGGAAGGACGAACATCGACTGCTGGCTCGACGAACGACGTGAGAGGAGACGTGAACGTGACGCGTAGGGATCTTCCGGACCGCGAGTCGCTGGTGTTGGTGCTTCATCAGCTGGCACACGCGTACCAGCACAGCGACGACGAGTCGCGCTCGTTCCACGAGTGGATCGTCGACGATCTGGTACTGCCGCTACTGCGGCAGGTGGCGGGAACAACCGACGAAGGTACGTCACCGACGCCGTGACGCGTCGCGCTACGATCTAACGCGACCGACGACCAGACGACCTAGGAGACAAGTTGGGACCCGTACTGAGCGTGGCCGGTGCCGCCGTCGTGTTGATGATCGTCGGCGTCGTGTTGATCAAGGTCGTGCGTGCCGCCAGCGGTACCACGACACCTCGGCGTCGTGAGTTCAACCGGATCGTGCGCGAGCGCCACGACGCGGTGCTGGCGATCCACAAGCTACAGAAGACCGTCAACCTGTGGCGTTCGAGCGTGAACGACGACGTCGGCCTCGCGTTCCTGGACATCGTCCAGGAGCAACTGACCGGCTACTTCGACCAGATCGTAGGAGAGAAGGAGAAGAAGTGAAGCTGACCAGACGCGTCGCGCTCGCGACGCTGGGAGGCGCGGCGCTCGCCGCGCTGTCCGCGTGCTCGTACGTCACGACCGGCGCATCCGAGGTGGCCCTCCAGTACGAGGGCGGCGTCGTGGAGTCGCGCTCGTTCTTCGAGTGCTTCGCCGGCAGCGCCCGCGACGCGCAGGACTGGGGCGACCTGCAGTACTACTACCCGACCGGTGGCCGGGACTTCACGTTCAGCGACGCCAAGACGGCCGACACCGCGCCGCTGACCGCCGTGTCCAAGGACACCCAGCAGCTGCGCGTCACCGGCACGGTCAAGTTCAGCCTGACGCTGAGCTGCGCCAGGTTCACCGACCCGGACGGTAAGGTGTGGCCCGGCGGTACCGCGCAGTACTTCCACGAGAAGTTCGGTACCAAGGACCCGAGTAAGCCGGTCTACAACACCGCCGGCAACGAGGCGTACGGCGAGGGCTGGAGCAACTTTCTCGAGCAGTACATGGGCTTCGCGGTCGATCGCATCGTGGACGACAGCGCGCTGGCGAGCACGCTCGCCGAGCTGCGGACCGACGGCAACGCACGCGCGCGGTGGGAGACGGACGTCCGAACGAAGCTGCCGGACATGCTCAGGAAGCTGACCGGCGGTGTGACCGTCTTCAAGGTGACCGAGGTCGTCCTGCAGCAGCCCGGGGTCCGTCCCGAGATCGCGGACGCCGAGGCGCAGCGGAGCGCGGCGCAGATCGTGGCCGACGCCGCGAACATCGACAAGGATGCCGCCGCGAGCTTCCCCGGCGGCATCAACGCCTACCTGGAGTACAAGCGCCAGCAGGCGTTGAACGACGCCATCAAGTCCGGCAAGATCAAGGCGATCCCGGTGCCGTACGGCTCACCGGTCATCGTCGGCGACGGCAACTAGGCGGTCGACCAGACGTCGAGGTCGCGTCGTGCAGAACGGCGCGGCCTCGATCCCGTTAGACGCAGATGAGAGACCCGATGAGGAGAGACGCATGGCCAAGCCACTTCACACGTTCGTCGCGCTGCGGAAGGGGGTCCAGGGACTCAAGACGGAGCAGCTGACCGCCGCGCACCGCGCGTCGGCGCGACCCGAGCTGTACGAGGGCCTGACGCGGACCTACCAACCGAAGAACGACGACGGCGATCAGCTTCCCGCCGAGAACAAGCACGTCCAGCTGAACGGTGACGCGGCGCTCAACGCGCTCGTCCAGGCCGTCGCGCGCGACTGGAACCTGATGGCGACGGTCGACCGAGGCAACCAGTTTGCCCGCGCCGACGTTATGGTCCCAACCGGCGCGGTTAGCACGACCGGTGAGCCGGTCTACCGGACGCTGCTTACCGACGTACCAGCGCAGTTCCTGCTGTACCTGACGCGCGAGCTGGACGACGTGCGCAAGTACGTCAAGGAGCTGCCGACGCTGGATCCCGGCGTCGCGTGGAACTACGACGAGGCGGTCGCCGCCAACGTGGCCGAGCCGATCACCACGCACCGGACCAAGAAGGTCCTGAGGAACCACGTCAAGTACGAGGCGACCGACCGTCATCCGGCGCAGGTTGAGACGTTCACCGAGGACGTCGTGGACGGCTTCTGGACGCTCATCCGTCGGTCAGGCGCACTGCCGCTCGAGCGAAAGACCCGGTTGCTCCAGCGGATCGAGGCGCTGCGCACGGCCGTCGAGGAGGCGCGTCAGCGCGCGTCGTCGGTCGACGTCGAGGACGTCGACGTCGCTCGCCCGGTGTTCGACTACCTCCTGGAGGACCTGTGATGAGGGAGTTCGCTCGCGGTCTCATCGTCACGTTCGCGCTGGTCGGCGCGAGCGTGCTCGGCGGGGTCGCGTACGCCGAGGCCGCCCAGCCGACGGCCGAGGAGTCACCGATCATCACGGAGGCATCGACGACGACCTCGCCGCCACCGCCGGTGATGACTACCACGCCGGTACCGACGACCGCGACGACCGCGACGACCGCGACGAGGACGACGAGGACGACCGTCAGGCCCACGAGCACGACGACGTCGAGGACGGTCGTCAGGCCTACGACCACGGTCAAGTTGACGACGCCACCGGGCACGTCGGTGACGAACGCGACCACGACGTGGACGACCCCGTACGTGCGACGGACTACGACCACCGACGTGGCCGCGCTCGCCGTGGGCAGCGGCCCGAACGACGTCAGGTTGTCCGGCGGATCGCCGTACGTCGGTCCGCTGGTTGCGTTCGGCGTACTACTGCTCGCCGTCGTCGCCGCCGTCATCACGCTGTCGTATCTGCGGCGGTCGGACGCGTAACGACTACCGACGAACGCCGTCCAACGAGGACCGTCCGGTGACGAACTACGTCGCCGGTCGGTCCTATCGTCGTTCGTAGTCGATCTAGCTACGCGGCATCACGACGACGGTGACGACGGTCGGTAGTCTGTTCTACGTAGCGCAGACGCAGACGCAGACGAACGACGTAGACCGCCGACGCGGTACAGTGGAGGTTCGAGTCCTTCCACCGGCACGATCTCCTTTGGCTAGGGATCACCTCCGTCACCACTTGCTCCGGAGACGAGGAACCGGTGCCCCCGTTGAATTCATCGCAGCGGGGTCACCGTTCGCCGGTGTAGCCCAACTGGTAGAGGCAGCCGCCAGGCAAGACGCAGACGAACGCTACGAGACGCAGACACACCGTCGATCGTCGGGTCTAACGACGTGGGACGTGAACTTTGAGGCGCTGGTTCGAATCCAGCCGGGAGCTCCAGTGCGGGGTATCTTAACGGTAGAGAACCGGGCTCATAACCCGGGAGATGTCGGTTCGAGTCCGGCCCCCGCCACCATGCTCCTGTGGTCTAGTGGACTAAGACACGTGTTCGAGACGGAGCCCACGCACCTGTACCGACGTGCTGAGGACGGTTACCTAGGCGATAGCTCAGTAGGCAGAGCGACGGTCCTGAAAACCGTATGTTGCTGGTTCAAGTCCAGCTCACCTAAACACCAGTTGACTGGCCCGGCAAGGAGATGCCGGGCCAGTCCCATATCTGGAGAACGTGATGGACGATAGGTTTGAGCGAGTCGACGAGCAGCTGCGCGAGCACCCGTGTCCGTCGTGCGGTCGTCACGAGCTACGACTTAAGCTGCTGCTCGAGGCGCTGCCGCTCGGCAGTCACTCGCTCAGCGGTGACCAGCTCAAGGTGTCCGCCCAGGAGTGGCCGTACGCCGTCTGTGGCACGAGCGACTGCGACTTTAGGCAGCGTGCGACCTTGATCGACGACAAAGAAGGATGACGTAGGATGTGCTCAACGCACGCGGGAAAGACCGTCGGGGAGACGGTCACCGTCGACTGCAAACGGTGCACGTGTCCTGACTCAACCACTCAACACAGCTGGACCGCTAAGAGCGAGTACGATCCATACTCGAGGAAGATATCACATACGTGGGAGGTATGCACGTCGTGCTACGACACGCGGAACGACCAATACTTCAACGAGTGATGATCGCGCACACGACCTTCCCGGCGTAGCTTGGTAGGATCTCCGTAGCCCAACGAGCTACGGAGATCGACCTTGACTTTAATCCTGTTGGACGGGCAAGACTGTAGCGGCAAGTCAACGTTCGCCGGTCGCCTCATCGCCGCGCTACGACACGGTGAGCCAAACGCGGACGTTCGGTACCTTCACAGCGGACCACCGGTAGACCACCCACTGACCGAGTACGTCGAGCCGCTGCTCGACTACCGTCCCGGCACCGGCGTCCACTACGTCATCGACCGCTGGCACGTCGGTGAGTCCGTCTACCCAGACCTACTTGGTCGTCACACGGACATGACCGAGGACGTCCGGCTCTACGTCGAGCTGTTCCTGCGGTCCCGAGGCGCACAGCTCGTCTACTGCACCGCCAACCCCGACTGGCTCGAGACCTGCGGCCGAGCGCGTGGCGACGACCAGCTCGACCTCGACCGCGTTCGACCGACGCGCGTCGCGTTCGACCGCGCCGTCGCTCGATCGCTGCTACCGGTCGTCACCGTAGACGTGTCCGATCCTGGTCGATCGAACTACGCGGCTACCGTCGCCAACGTCGTCGACGTCGCCGGACGTCGTGACCGCGACGCACGACCGCTGAATCCGTACGTCACGTACGTCGGTCCGCCGCGTCCGTCGCTGCTGCTGGCCGGCGACCGACGCGGTACGCCGTCGCACGACGTCCGTGAGTTCGGCAGCTGGCCCGCGTTCTCGCCGGTGCCTGGGACGTCCGGCGCGTACCTGCTGACCACGCTGGTCATGAACGAGCTGACCGTCGCCCAGCACGGCGTGACCCTCCGTGACGTCGGCGTGGTCAACGCCTGCGACGTGGACGACGTCGGCGCGCTGTGGAAGGTGCTCGACCGCCCGGACGTCGTCGGGCTCGGGATCAACGCGCAGCGTGCGCTGCGTAGGGTGCACGTACCGAACCGCAAGGTCGCGCACCCACAGTACCAGCGCAGATTTAGGCACCACGACCGACGTGCGTACCTCGAGTCGTTGTTGAACGTTCAACGTCCGGTGGTGATGACGTGACCTACGTCGACCTCGGTGACCTACGCAACGGCTACGTCGAGCTCGTCGACGAGGTCGTCAACCACGGCGTGTCGGTGACGTCACGTGGGCTCGCGACCCGCGAGCTGACCACGGCGACCTACTCGTTCGCCGACCCGACCGGCGTCATGCTGCCCATCGGCGTCAACCGAGGGATCAACACCCGGCTGGCGGCCGTCGAGGCTCTTCAGCTGCTGTCCGGCGACGGCGACCCCGCGCTGCTGCTCCGAGCGTCGCCGTCGTACGTCGACGTGCTGGTGCGTCCGGAGGAGCTGACCTACGGGTCGTACGGTCCGCGTCTTCGTCAACAGATCGACGCGGTGTACCACGAGCTGTACGCGCACCCCGACACGCGTCGCGCCGTGCTGTCGATCTGGCGTGAGGAGGACCTGACACACGACGGCGACCGACCGTGTACGCTGTCGCTCCAGTTCCTGCTGCGTCAGCGCGCCGAGGACGGCGAGGACGAGCTTCGACTCATCGTCACCATGCGCTCGCAGGACGTCTGGCGCGGCACGCCATACGACGTGTTTATGTTCTCGCAGCTTCAACTGTCACTCGCTGATCAGCTGGGCGTCGCCGCCGGCCGGTTCACGTGTCACGTCGGTAGTCTTCACGTGTATGAGACCGACCTCGTGGCGACCCACCAGCTGGTGCGGTGCCCCGACGATCGTCCTGGGCCGGCCGACTACCCACGTGGCGTGATCTCGTCGTCACCGCTTACCGAGTACCCGACCGAGGTCGCCGAGGCGTTGATCTACGGCGTGGCGCGACCGATCGACGTCGCGCTCAACCCGTGGTACGTCCGGCAGCTCGTCGCACTGGGCGTCACACAGACTGAGGACGATGAGTGAGTAAGATCACACAAGAAGGTGTATTCTCACTCGATCGAACACGTGCGTCAATCAACACACGTCGACGTTTACAACGCGAGGAGCTAACGCTCGAACATCTGTTCGCTTACGGGCAATGTGTACGTGATTCAACCGGCTGTCTTAAGTGGCTTGCTGCACGGACGAAACCTAAGAAAAAGTATCAGAGTGGTTATCCGGTAATCAACCTTAAGAACGAATCAACGCAGGCCGTTACTCGACTCGTCTACGAGTTAGTACACGGTGCAAAGCCACCGATCGTTATGCATAAGTGTGACGTACCAATGTGCGTTGATCCAGATCACCTAATTGGCGGAACACTTGCTGACAACAACCGCGACATGGCTGAAAAGGGACGTGCACGAGGTCCACGAAGTAAGCCGCTGCGGCCATCGTGGGATGAGACGTGGATCGAGAGTGCCGAGATCATTGGTGCACGATCCCGATGTGTTCGTAGACAAGCCGGTTGCGTCATTGTGACTAGCTACAACCGAGTTACCGCCCAAGGATACAACGGACCGCCTGCCGGAATTCAACTTGAGACCGAGATGTGCGACGGCTTTTGTCCACGTGCAACCACCAGACTCGCACCTAAGGACTACGACAACTGTGTGGCAGCACACGCTGAGACCAACGCACTTATGCAGAGTGATCGATCACTTCACGAAGGTGGTAGCGCGTACATATCGACCGCTCCGTGCTTTGGTTGCGCTAAGCTTCTGTCAAACTCAGGTCTAAGACGTGTAGTTACACGAGTGCTACCGCAGGACTGGTATCGTGACCCCAAGACCACGATCGAGTTTATCATGACGTGCGGTCTTGACGTCATAGTGTTTCCATAAAATGTCACGTGTGATCTACGCGGTAGGATATCGAAACACCGACGGCGTCGGCCTGCTGAAGAGCGCCGACGTCGTCGTGGCATCGATCGACGACCTACCGTAGGAGCGCTTCTTGTCACTTGATGGCGTTAGAGTTCACCTAGTCGACGACGTCGAGACCGCGTACGAGTGTAAGCGCTGGCTGTCCACGCTCGACCGCGTCGCGATCGACACCGAGTCGACCGGACTGTCCAAGGACACCGACCGCGCGCGGCTCGTCCAGCTCGGCGACGCGCGTCAGGCGTACGCGATCCCGATCGAGCATCCCGGTTGGTCCGCGTTGGTCGTCGAGCTACTGACCCGGTTCGAGGGCGACTACGTCGCCCACAACCTGGTCTTCGACGACGCGATGCTGCGCAACGCGCTCGGCGTCGGTCTTCCCGAGACCAGGTCGCACGACACGCGACTCAAGGCACACGTCATCGAGTCCACCGGTTCACTGGCACTTAAGAGCCTAGCCAAGCGACACGTCGACCCACGCGCCGCCATGTTCCAGGACGACCTGTCCGACGTAATGACTAAGAGCGGCTGGACCTGGGCGACCATCCCGCTCGACTACGAGCCGTACTGGTCGTACGGCGCGCTGGACACGATCCTAACATACCAGCTTGACGACGTCCTCGACCCGCTGGTCCAGCGGGAGGCCCCGGCGTCGTACGACCTGGAGCTGGCGGTCGCGTGGGTCTGCGAGCGCATGGAGCGACGCGGCGTGCTGGTCGACCGCGAGTACACGCGGGCGTTTGCCGACGAGCTGTCCGAGTACATGGAGCAGGCCGAGGCCTGGTGTCACGCCCAGTACGGCGTCTACGCCGGCTCGAACGTCAAGGTCATCGAGGCCCTGCAGGCCGAGGGGATCGAGTTCACACAGTACACGGAGGCCGGCCGTCTCAGCCTCGACAAGCACGTCCTCGGCGCGATCGATCATCCCCTCGCGCAGACCGTCCTCGGCCGTCGCCAGGCGCAGAAGATGGTGACGACCTACCTGCAGAACTACCTGGACATGTCCGAGCGCGACGGTCGCATCCACCCGTCGATCAACACCGTCGGTGGCATGGGTAAGAGTCCGTTCGAGCCGGGTGGGTCGAGCGGCGTCCGGACCGGTCGTATGTCGTCGTCCAACCCCAACATCCAGAACGTACCGGTGCGCGGGAAGGCGAGTACGAAGATCCGTCGCTGCTTCGTCGCCGACCCAGGACACTCGTGGGTCAAGGCCGACTTCTCGCAGATAGAGATGCGCGCCATGGCACACATGTCGAACGACGAACGAATGATCGAGGCGTTTAGGTCAGAGGGCGACTTCTTTGTGAATCTAGGACGCGACATCTTCGCCGATCCTAACTTTAAGAAGAGCGATCCGCGACGACAGCTGATCAAGAACGGTGGCTACGCCAAGATCTACGGCGCGGGCATCCCGAAGTTCGCCGCGACCGCCGGTGTACCGGAGAACGAGGCGTACGAGTTCATGCAGCGGTTCGACGCCATGTATCCAGCCGTCCCCCGCTGGATCCGACAGGTCGAGCGCGACGCGCTCGCGCGACTGAACGACGAGGGCGAGGCCTACGTGCGCTCGCCGCTGACCAACCGCAAGCACGTCGCCGACGCCGGTAAGCTGTACACACTCGTCAACTACGACCTGCAGGGCATGGCCGGTGAGATTCTTAAGATGAAGATCGTCGAGGCGGACCAGGCGGGACTCGGCGAGTTTATGCTCTTTCCGGTTCACGACGAGCAGAACTACAGCGTACCGAACGAGCAGTTCGACGACGTGCTCGTGACGATCAAGGACGTCATGAACGACGATAAGCTGCTCAACGTTCCGATCACGTCGTCGATCGACGTCGGACCAGGATGGGCGGCGTCAGAATGATGAAGATGATCGACGTACTGCCACCGCTGAAGCCGTGCATCACGATACCGTGTCCTATCACGGGGTGGCGCCGACCAGACGAGGTGTCGATCGAGGTGCTTCGCGCGGTCCGTGAGGCGGCGCACGTCGTAGGACCGATCACGCTCACGTGGTCCGACGAGGCGCGAGGAGGACGATCGTGATCGGCGCCCTGGTCGCCGAGACGATCGCGCTAGTGTTGACCTTCGTGCTGATTCACCTATGGAACCGGGTGCACCGGTGACCACGATCTACGTCTGCGGGCCGATGTCCGGCTACGTTGACCACAACGAGCCTGAGTTTCGCGCGACGCAGGAGCTACTGTCGGGTCCCGGCACTACCGTTGTCGTGCCTCACGACCTAGCGCCGATGAACCACGATGGACTGTGTCCTCGATCGCACGCGGGTGCCACCTCGACCGGTGATCACGGCGTCGCGTGCTACCTACGTGCCGACCTTGTACACCTGCTGCTGTACTGCGACGTCGTGTTCGTACTGCGCGGCTGGGAGGCGTCGGTCGGCGCGCGGCTCGAGGTCCAGGTGGCCGCCGCGTGCGGCATTCCGCTTGAGTTTCAGTCGTAGGTGTTCGGTGTTCGATAAATACCGAACACCGAACACCGCGTACCTAGGAGGTATCGTGTCCTGGACCGGCTACTCCCCGTGGACCGGCCACACCGAGCTCGACCGGATCGAGCTGGGCGACCGCGTGACCACCGCGTACGACGAGGCGCACAGCATCGCCTACCGGATCGGGGAGGCCCTCGGCATGCGTCGGTGCGACGTGCCGCTGTCGTGGCAGTGGGTGTTCGCGGCGGTAGGACGATCCAGCACACGACACTGGAGTCACAGTGAACGATGACCGTAGCTTTCGCGCCCGCACCACGTTCGCCATCGGCGTCGACCCGGGGCCGTCCACCGGGCTCGCGATCGTGCGTGGTGACGGATTTCGCGTGCACGTCCAGCAGGGCACGCCGTCGCAGGTGCTCGACGACTTCGCGCTGCGGTTTCCGTTTCTCTGCACGACGTTGAACACCGTCCTGGTCGGCTGTGAGCGGTACGTCGGTGGAGGCGGTGGACCGGTGCACATGTCCGCGCAGCCGGTACCGCTGCAGGTGATCGGCGTCGTCGACCAGCTGGCACGACTTCACCAGTGGACGTTCCGGCTGCAGGCCCCCGCCGACGCCAAGGCGCTCGTCAGCGACGCCGTTCTTTGTAGCACCGGGCTCTGGGCTCTACCGTCGGACGTAGAGCGACGCGACGCGCACGACGCGAACGACGCGACGCGCCACGCTCTTACCGTGCTCGCAGTCCACCGCGCGTCGCTGTTCGATCGCATCTTGACCAACACCGGAGTGTAGTGACCGCGTGGTACGGTCTTTCTCAGGAACCTAACGACTGAGGAGCACCGTCCGTGGCACACGCTGAGCTCGACGCCGACGTAGGCGTCGTCCGACTCAGGACCCAGTGGAACCAGAAGCAACTCGTCCGGCAGATCCCCGGTGCGCGCTGGGACGCGACCGGCAAGGTCTGGACCGTCCCACTGACGTGGGCGTCGATGGTGACCGCGCGCGGCGTGTTCGGTGACGCGTTGACCGTCGACGACGCTCTTCGTGACTGGTCCTGGGACTACTACAACCAGCACGTCCAGCCAGCCCTCGAGCTGCGTTCGCGGCTCGAGCCGATCGAGGACAACTCACCCGAACTTCAGGTGTTGCGGTCGTGGAAGACGTCAGCTGGCCCAAACCTGTATGACTTTCAGTTGACCGGCGTAGCGTTCATGTTGCGTGCCGGTAGCGGCCTGCTCGGTGACGAGATGGGGGCGGGAAAGAGTCCACAGACCCTCTCGATGATCCGCGCGCACGACGAGCTCGACGGCACCGGACTACCGGCACTGGTGATCTGTCCCAACTCGGTCAAGCAACACTGGCAGAACGAATCTACAACGTGGCTACCTCAGGCGACGCCGTACGTCGTCGACGGCTCCGCCGCGCAGCGTCGTAAGGTCCTCAAGGCGGCCCTCGATGACCCGACCGCGCTGGTGGTCATCAACATCGAGTCCGTTCGGCTGTTCACGCGGCTCGCGCCGTACGGCTCGGTCAAGCTAGCGCGCTGCCGCGTGTGCGACCCGGCGCACGGCCTCGAGGGGCTCAGCGCGGCACGCTGCGAGGTCCATAAGAAGGAGCTCAACCACTTCAACTTTCAGACCGTCGTGCTCGACGAGGCCCACCGCGTCAAGGACCCGAAGGCTAAGCAGACGCGCGCCATCTGGTACGTCGGTCACGCCGACTCGGTCCACTACCGCTGGGCGCTGACCGGCACGCCGATCGCCAATCACCCGGGCGACCTGTGGTCGATCATGCACCTCGTCGCGCCGAGGGAGTACCCGGTCCGGTCCACGCACGTTGACCGGTTCTGCCTCATGAGCTGGAACGCGTTCGGTGGCATGGACGTCGTCGGCGTGCGACCGGACACGCGCGACGAGTTCTTTAAGATCCTCGACCCAAGGTTCCGCCGCATGTTGAAGGCGGTCGTCCTGCCGCAGCTGCCGCCGAAGGTCCGCGAGGTCCGCTACGTCGACATGTCGGCCGCGCAGGCCAAGGCGTACCGCGAGCTGGCCACGCAGCTGCGCACGCGACTGCCGGACGGCCAGCTCCTACTGGCGGCGAACCAGCTCGTGGCGAAGACGCGCCTGATGCAGTTCGCGTCGGCGTCCGTGTCGGTCGAGAAGCTTGACGTCGACGACCTGTCGTCGTGGCAGGTGACCATGCGCGAACCGTCACCAAAGCTGGACGTCCTCGAGGAGATCGTCGAGGAGCTCGGCCTCACGTCGCCGGACTACGTGGGCGCGCCCGCGCTGATCGCGGCCGAGCACCTCGGGTTGATCGACCTCATTTGCGCGCGACTGGACAAGCTCGGCGTCCGCCACGCGAAGATCACCGGCGACGTCGCACCGATCGACCGTCACCGCGCGCTCGAGGCGCTGAACGCGCGCCGGATCCGCGCGCTCGTGTTTACCGGCAAGGCCGGTGGCGTCGGCCTCAACATGTCCGCCGCCGACACGCTCATCAACGTGCAGCGGTCCTGGTCGCTCGTCGACGAGAAGCAGAAGGAGGACCGTAACCACCGCGTCGGCTCCGAGGTACACGACTCGGTCCGGATCATCGACGTCGTGACCAGGGACACCGTCGAGGAGGACCAGGTGACGCGACTTCACGAGAAGCTACTGCGCCTCGACGAGATCACCCGCGACCGCGCCGCGCTGCTGCGCGCGCACGGCGACGCCGACACGTCGTTCCTCGATCACCAGGAGGCGCTGGTGCTCGACACCGCGATCGACCTCGACGCCGACCTCAACCTGACCAGCTAGGAGCACATCTTGTTTCAACCCAGCGAGCTCACCGGACCCATGGTCGAGGAGGTCCGGACCCAGCACAAGCTCTCGCGGATCGCGTTCAGCCAGCTCGCCGGCTTCACCGGTAAGTCGACCGCGCGACTGAGTAACATCGAGCGTAACGAGTCCTGGAAGCCCGGGGACCGGGAGGCGATCGCGCGGGTCCTCAACCGGCTGGCACCGAACTTCGACCCACGATATCACGCGGGTGGCGGAGTGACCGTGACCGACGCCGTCAACCCGGTGACTAAGCGACCGGCGATGTACGAGGACGCACGTCCGATCACCGTCCTCACGGATGACGACGACGTCGAGGACGTGCTCGTTGAACTACCGTCGACGCCCGCCCGCGTCGCACCGGTCGTCGACGTTCCCGTCGTCGAGCCGACCTCGACGTACGTCGTCCCCGAGGGTAGCTACCCAGTCAGCAACAGCGAGCTTCAGACCTGGAAGCGCTGTCGTCGCAAGTGGTGGCTAGCGTGGTACCGCCGGCTGGCGCTGCGCACCGAGACGTTCGTCGGCGTCCGGGCGGTCGGTGACCGCGTGCACCGCGCGCTGGAGCGCTGGTACGTGCCCGAGGGGACGCCGCGCGTCGATCCGCGCGACGCGCTCGAGCGCGTCATCGTCGACGACTGGACGCGCGTCGTGGAGCTGGCGCGCGAGCGCGGCGTCGAGGACGAGCAGCTCGCCGGCCTTGCCAAGGAGTTCGCGGCGTCGACCAACCTCGAGCGCGCCATGGTCGAGGGCTACGTCCAGTGGCTCGACGAGACCGGTGCGGACGCCGAGCTGCGCGTACTGGCGTCCGAGGCACCGCTGGCCGCGTCGGTCGGCGACGTCGACGTGCGCGGTGAACCACGACCGGTGACGTTGATCGGTAAGCTGGACGTCCGCATCAAGCGCGTGACCGACGACGTGAACCTCTTTCTGGACCATAAGACGGTCGGCGACCTGAGGTCGCCGGCGGTGACGCTGCCGCAGAACGAGCAGATGATGCACTACATGCTACTCGAGTTCCTACAGTCCGACGAGGGCGAGGCCCGCTGCGACGGCGCGCTCTACAACATGCTCAAGCGGTCGCAGCGCACCAGTCGAGCCACGCCGCCGTTCTACGACCGCGTTGAGGTACGGCACAACCCGTACGAGCTGGCGTCGTACCGGCGTCGACTGCTGGGTGCGTCGCGCGACGTCCTGAACACGATCGACGCGCTCGAGCGCGGCGCGGATCACCTGGACGTCGTCTACCCGTCGCCCCGTGGTGAGTGTAAGTGGGACTGCGACTTCTTCGCGGTGTGCAACCTACTGGACGACGGCTCGGCGGGCGCGCAGGACATGATCGACGTGCTCTATCACGAGGTCGATTCTCGTGCACGCTACGATGTTAGGAGCAAGGATGAGTGAGGTTAGTTCGCTCGGTCAGGTGGCGTACGAGGCGTACCTCGAGGCGTCCGGCGGTCGCTCGCTGGTGTCCGGTGCGGCGCTGCCGACGTGGAACGAGCAGGCGAAGGAGATCCGCGAGGCCTGGGAGCACGTGGCCGACACCGTGATCGTCCGGTACGGGGACGTGTAGCGTGACGTTTCGTAGGTTCAGCAGGCGACGACGACTCCGCGCGCTACTGGTCGCGCTGCTCGACGAGCGCGAGTGGGGATCACCCGACGTGATCGGTGAGTCGACGGTCGCACGGCAGGACGGCATGTGTCCGGCCTGCGGTGGCGTCATCTACGTCGGCGACGACATCGTGCTGGCGCGCGTCGGTCCACCGGTCGACAACCGCCAGACTCACGTCCACGTGCTCTGTCCCGATCCGTGGTTTCTGCTCGAGCGGACGATCGAGGTTCACGATGATAAGATCATTACGAAGATCAACAAGGTAGGACGCGGTCGCGCGTCCGGTTGTGGTCACGACGTGACCGGTACGTCGGTGTACCTCGTTCGTCGACCGGTGTCGTTGAGCGTCGCGAACCACAGCGACTGGTACTGCGAGGCGTGCGTCACGCCGGGAGGGAGGACGTAGCGTGGCACTCATGCCAGGTGCGGATCACAGTAGGCTGGTCGGCACCACGCCGATGACCACGTACGACGTCGTCTGCGTTCACACCATCGCCGGCAACCCGCCCGCGTCGGCCGCGCACTTCTCGGTGAACGCGGACGGCTACGTCTGGCAGTCTCGGGACACGCGGTACCGGTCAGCGGCGAACGCCGACGGTAACCACCGCGTCGTCGCCGTGGAGGTCGACGACCACGGTCCCGAGTTCGGCGCGTGGAACGTGAACGACGGACACGCGGTACCGGGCTTCACCTCGCAGCAGATCGAGGCCATCGCCCGCGTCCTCGTGTGGGTTCACCGGACGCACGGGATCCCGCTGGTTCCGTGTCCCAGCTCGCGACCCGGAGGTCGTGGAATCGCCTACCACCGACAGGGGATCGACGGCAACTGGGCCGGGTACGCATACGGTGGTCGCGTGTCCGGCGGCGAGATCTGGTCCACCGCACGAGGTAAGGTCTGTCCCGGTGACCGTCGGATCACACAGCTACTCAACGTCATCATTCCGCGAGCACGACAGCTCGCCGGACTCAAGAGTGAGGAAGACATGCCACTGACCGCCGCCGACACGAACGCCATCTGGATGCAGCAGTGCACCATGCACTACGCGGACGGCTCCACGGAGACGCACCCCGCCGCCGAGTGGCTGACCGTCGCGTCCGTGAGGATCTCGGGGCTCGTCCAGTCGGTGGCCGCGCTGACGCAGGCCGTCGCCGCGCTGTCCACCGATGCGGACCTCACGGTCGAGCAGGTACGGCAGCTCGTCACCGACGCCGTCCAGGACAACATCATGATCACCGGTACCGTCACGGTCACCGGGCAGAACGCGGAGAACGAGTGACGATCTTTGACACCCACCAGCGCATCTCGGTCCTCATTCACGCCGGCTCAAAGCTCGGTAAGTCCACGCTGTCGGGCACCGCGCCTAAGCCGATCCTCGTGCTCGACGCCGAGGGCAGCTGGCGCTTCATCGCGGTCCGCAAGGTGTACTGGGACCCGGACACGGGACCGCCGCCAGCACACGACGGTACCTGGGACGCGTGCGTCGTCCAGGTTCAGCGGTGGGAGACGGTCGAGACCGTCTACCGGTGGATCACGCAGTACCAGACGCCCTTCGTCTCGGTCGTCGTCGACTCGATCACCGAGCTTCAGCGTCGACTGAAGCAGAACCTGGTCGGCACCGAGGCCATGCGCATGCAGGACTGGGGCGTGCTCCTGTCTAAGATGGACGATAAGATCCGAGGTTACCGCGACCTGACGCTGCTACCGCAGATCCAGGTACGGTGCGTGGTGTTCATCGCGGAGACCCGTCAACGGCACACCGACAACAAGTGGGTGCCGTTCATGCAGGGGCAGATCGGCGTCGCGCTGCCGTACTGGATGGACCTGGTCGGGTACATGTACCCCGACTGGGAGTACGACGAGAACGGTCAGCCGACCAACGAGGTGCGTCGTCTGTGGATCTCGCCGCACCCCGAGTACGAGGCCGGCGAGCGTGTTCAGGGGCGGCTCGGGCAGTACCTGACGATCCATCGGCCACCGGTCGGCACGTCGGGCAGCGACATCGAGGACTGGATGCGAGAGATATTCGGCATCACTATCTCGACCGATAGTGTTGAGACCAACGGCGTTCCGGTACTCGAGCCGGCCGTCGCGACCCACGAGGAAGGAATCAGTTCTTGACGACGATCGATTTCACGAAGGCCATCCAGGACGCGAAGGGCGCGTCCTTCGAGGCCCTGCCGCAGGGGGACTACGACGTCGAGGTCGCCAAGACCGACGCCGTGACGTCGCAGAACGGCAAGCCCATGATCAAGACCACGATGCGCGTCGTCTCGGGTCCGTACGAGCGCCGTCCGATCATCAACCAGTTCGTGTTCTCGGGCGACAACCCGACGGCCGTCGCGATCTTCTTTCGGCACATGAAGGCGTTCGGCCTCGACGAGGCGTTCTTCGCGTCGCTCGGCAGCGTCGGCAGCCTCGAGCCGGTCGCCACGGCGTTGGTCGGCCGCCGCGCGCGACTGACCATCGGTCACCGCGAGTGGCAGGGCGAGACGCGCAACGAGGTCAAGGCGGTCAAGCCGTACACCGGCGCCCCGGCCATGGCTCCGCCACCCGGTCCCGGTGGTCCGGTCGCGCCGACCGCCGGTCCGGCACCTCTTCCACCGCGTCCGGCGGTCGCGGGACCTACCGCACCGGCACCGCCGCCTCCGGCGGCACCGGTCGCACCGGCGGCACCGCCGGTGCCACCGACCCCGCAGGTGCAGTCGGTCCCGCAGCCACCGGCGCCCGTCGCGTCGCCGGAGCCTACATACCAGCCAGCACCCGCGCCTACCGAGGCCGTGCCTTCGCCGTCGTACGAGCCGACGAACGCTACCTCTGAGCCGGTCGCGGGTCCGCCCACGCCTCCTCAGTTGCCCTACTAGGAGTTAATATGTCCACGTGTGATTGTGGCTGCGGTGAGATCGTTAAGCCTAAACGACGATTTATCAGCGGCCACAACACACGTGGTGTAAAACGTCCTGATATGCTCGGTGATAAGAACCCATTAAGACGACGAGCTGATGTAGCTCAACGGCAAAAAGAGAACTGCCGTCGTGGTGTAAATCATCCTAAATTTTCTACAGCTTTAAGAAATTTACATTATAAGACCGTTCACCAGAAGTTACGCGCTGAGCGCTGGAACGGTCAATGTGAACACTGCGATCAACAAGCTAGAGATCTTGCCTTAATTACCGGGCATGAAAAGTTTAAGTGTTACTCTACCGGTAAGTGGCTCTCAGATGATCGTAATGATTATCTTGAACTTTGCAGTCCGTGTCATGGACGTTATGACATTTGGATGAAACAAGATGCTATGCAACGAGGAAAGGCGAAAAAGTTGTGGTAACATTCGTTGTACTAGCTGCTGGTCGTGGTTCACGTCTAGGTCGCATTGGTGACGAACTACCTAAAGCTTTATTGCCCTTAGATGGTCGGGCCGTACTGTCCCACCAGTTCGAGCTGGCGCCCGCCGGGGCCAAGCTGGTCGTCGTGACCGGCTACCGCGCCGACCAGGTGGAGGAGTACGTACGGCTCGCGCACCCAGACCTCGACGTGACGTTCGTCAAGGAGGTCGAGTGGGGTCGCGGTCCCGGCGCGTCGCTGCTCATGGCGCGTTCCGAGGTCGAGGGCGACCTGGTGTTCACCGCCTGCGACACGCTGTGGGAGCCGGACGACTGCCTCTGGGACGGTGACGCGTCGTGGCTGGCGGTCGCGCCGATCCCGGCGGGTACGCCGGCCGCACGCTGGTGTCGCGCCGTCCCAGACGAGTCGCAGCAGTACGTCCTCGAGATCCACGACAAGACGCCGGACGTTGTACCGGGCTCGCTGGCGTCCACCGCGTTCGTTCGCGTCGCGGAGGACGACCTGGAGCGGTTCTGGGCCGGTCTCGTCGACGCCGACCAGGTCGCCGGTGAGGTTCAGCTGTCCAGCGGACTGCAGGCGATCCTAGACGAGGGCGTACCGCTCGAGCTACGTCACATCCGTTGGCTCGACGTCGGCGACGAGGCCGCCTACCGGTCCGCGCTCGCGTCGCGGACCGGCTACGACGCCCTTAAGCCCGACCAGGTGACGTACGTCCTGCCACGGCAGCGACGCGTCGTTAAGTGGCACGTCGACCGTCAGAAGGTGACGTGGCGCTACGAGCGCGCTAAGCTGCTCGACGTCGTGGTGCCGCCGGTCGTCGAGCCGGTCGGTTCGACGATGATGGCGTACGAGTTCGTGGACGGTGCGACGCTCTACGAGCACTGTAGTAGGTTCGCCGTGTCGTCGCTGCTCGACTGGTGGGACGATCACCTGTGGACCACACGTACGCAGCTCCAGGAGCGTCCACCGGACTGGCGTGAGCTCACGATGAGGTTCTACCGCGATAAGACGTTCTCGCGCATCATGTCCCTCGACCCGACGCTACGGTCGATCGCGCTCGACGCCGTGACGCGCGTCGACTGGGAGGCCCTCGTCGACGGGTGTGTACCCGGTACGTTTCACGGTGACCTGACGTTCGCCAACGTCATCTGGTGGGACGACGACTGGAACGGCAACCTCGTGGGCATCGACTGGCGGGAGGACTTCGCCGGTGAGACGACGTGGGGTGATCTACGGTACGACCTAGGTAAGCTGCTCGGCGGAACGCACTTCCACTGGGGACGCGCGGCGTATGGTGATTTTCGTCGGTGGACCCAGGGCGCGGAGCACCGCGCGACGCTCGAGGACGCGGTCGTCAGTCGGTTCCACGTCGACCTCGACGACGTGCGTCGTATCGCCGCGCTGACGTTGATCGGGAGCGCCGCGCTTCACGCCGCGCCGATGGATGAGATCCTGGTCGCTCGTGGGACGCGGTTGCTGGAGGAGGTGACGTGACCGACGCGCTCAGTCACCTAGTTCCTAACTACTCACTACGCGGTTTTCCACACCTACCAGAACTGCTCGCGTCCTACGGCGATCGACCGTGCGGAGGCAGCGTCCGCGTCTACGCGTCGTCAGCGGCCACAGCTGAGCCATCCGTCTGGCTACGTGTCGACCAGCCCACCGACCGCAACGACCCAACGTCGCCGACCGAGGAGGCCACGATTCATTTGTCCGCTAAGACCGTGCGTCAGCTACGCGATCAGCTCGCGTGGTTGATCGACGAGGAGCAGCATGACTAAGATTCCCGAGGACTACCGACGACCGGCGAGCGCCGTCATCGCCGCGCGTGAGACCTGTTACTGGATCGTCGAGTTCGACAACCAGCCGGGCACGACGGTGTACACCGTGAGCGGCGTCGACGGTGACGGACAACACATCATCGCCGAGAGGTGCTATCTTCACTGGGCGCTGCGGATCGTCGACGGGTTGCGAGCGACGACGTGAGGATCGGCTACGCGGTCCTAGGTCGGACCATGAAGTTCGAGTCAGGAAGGTGGGGCTTCCAGGGAGACGCGGAGAAGCCGCAGCTGCTCGCGCGACTCGCCCGTCGTAGTCCGGACGTCGAGTGGGTCGTCGTCGGGCACAACGACGCCGGCGAGCGGCCGCTCGACCTACCGAACGTCAGCAACCCGTGGTTCGGTGCGCGGGAACGAGCCGTCGCGCTCGCCCCGCGCACCGACGGGTACTACCGTACGCCCTTCGAGCCGTACTGGACCGCGAAACCGGCGTGGTGGTGCAGTGAGGTGTCGGGGTTCGAGGACGAGCTGGTGGAGCTCATCAGCGACCTCGACGGGATGGTGCTGCACGTCGGCCAGCACGCGCCGACGCAGCTGCGCATCCCGCAGGCGAACCGGACGTGGTACGAGACGTTCACGAACCCCAACCTCGACGGCAACCGGGTCTACGACTCGATGCAGACGTACTGCCGCTACCTGGTGCGCGGACTGAACGCGCTCGGCGACAAGACGCTCGGCCGTGCACCGGTCGTCTGGCTCGTCCCGGACCCACGCAACTACCTGAAGGCACGCGACGTCAAGTGGCCCTCCGGTACCGACGAGATGCTCGCGCAGTACACGTTCAAGCGCTCACAGCGACACGAGCGCTACGGTGATCACCGCGCGCCCGAGGCGCTCGGGTTCCGGGGAGTCACGCTCGAGCGACCCAACGAGGCCGGCGAGCACGAGCTGTGGAACGCGCAGCACACGTACCGTCACGCGGACCTCGAGTTGATGATCCTGCCGGACGACTGGGAACAGCTGGGCACACCGTCGTTCGACCAGCGCGTCCCCGCCGGGATCGCGACGACCAGCACGAAGGCGTCGGTCCTCGGCGAGGGTCGTCGTCGGTCGAAGCTCGTGAACGACTACCTACTCGCGGCGTTCACCGACGCCGAGGTCTACGGTAAGTGGGACGCCGCCAGCCTGGCGGACGTGCCAGACGACACCGTGCGTGAGACGACGCCGGACGAGTTCTACGGGCTGCTCGAGCGGTTCCGCGTGACGCTGTCGCTGCCCATCGTCGAGTCTGGCTGGAGCGTCGCGAAGGCGTACCAGTGCTGGGCCGCGAACAGCGTCTGCTTCTACGTCGAGCAGGTCGACGAGCAGGGCTGGACGTTACCCAGTCGTCGACGGGCACCCGGTACGCACCAGGTTGGTACGTACGGCGGCGTCGACCTGTACTCCGTCCGCGACGACTGGACGACCGAGGACCTCGCGTTGGCGACGTGGCTTCGCGTCGAGACTCCCGCCGAGTTCACCGAGCGTGCGCGGTTCATCACTAACGACGAGGACACGTGGCGTCGACTGGTCGACCTCCAGCGGGACCTACTCTACCGCCGCTGGACCGATAGGTTTCTGGAACGAACGATCGAGGAAAGGTTGAATCTTGACGGGAACGTGGAACTGGCTGGCGTCGACGCGGGCGCTGCAGGAGGAGTACTTCCAGCGTAGCTTTCCGATCACCGACCCGGACGAGCTCGCCGACTACGTGACCGAGAACCACTCGGCGGCCGTGGTGGAACTGTCCGAGTTCATGCAGGAGGTCGGCTGGAAGCCGTGGGCGACACCACGCGGCTGGGTCAACCGAGACGCCGCGCTCGGTGAGCTCGTCGACGTAGCGCACTTCCTGGCGAACCTCCTGTGCGTGCTGGACGTCACCGACGCCGAGTGGCAGCACGCGTACCGTGCGAAGCAGGAGGTCAACCGGAACCGTCAACGTGGTGTCTACGACGGTGTGTCCGATAAGTGTTGGAACTGTGGTCGTGCGTACGACGACCGGGCGACGATCTGTCGACCGGCGGACTCACTGGCACCCGCCATGTGTGCTTGCATCGATACGTCGTCCGCAAGCTAAGGTAACACCGTGTACACCTTTGTGGCCTGTCAGTCGTTCGCGGGCGGATTCGACCTCGGCATGGTCCAGGCGGGCTTCACGTTCGTTCACAAGGTCGAGCAGGTCGGCGGCTTCGGCATGGGCAACTGCCTAGGCAACCGACCGCTGCTCGGCGACGCGTGGACCGCGCAGGCGACAACGCCGGACGAGTGGCACGCGCCGTACGCCGACGTGGTGGCGGCCAACCCACCGTGCTCGGGCTTCAGTCCCATGACTGACAACCGCCACCGAGGCATGGACTCTAAGATCAACCAGTGTATGCATGTGCTGATCGACTACACGGCGCGGATCAGGCCGCAGATCATGATCATGGAGTCCGTCCGCCAGGCGTACACCGGCGGGCGACCGCTCATGCAGGCGCTGCGCGCCAAGCTGGAGGAGCTCACCGGTCTCCGCTACGACCTCTACCACGTCATGCAGGACGCGATCGACCTCGGTGGTGCGGCGCGACGTCCGCGCTACTTCATGGTGCTGTCGCGGGTACCGTTCGGCGTCGAGTACCCGACGCTGCGACGGCGTCCGCTGCTGAAGGACGTCTGGTCGGACCTCGCCAACCACCCACTAACCTGGGAGTCCCAGCCGTACCGACGACCGGCCACGTGGTGGACCGAGGGAGCGCGCGGCGACTGCACGACGTTCGACGGTCACGCGGTGCACCGTGGACTGCCGATCACCCGCGCGTTGGACCTCATGGAGTACGTGGCCGAGGACGGTGGGTGGCCCGCCGGCTGGTCCATCGGACGCGTCGCGCAGCGTGCGTACGAGACGACCGGCAAGCTACCACCGTCGTGGGATCACATGCTTCCCAAGCTGCTCGCTAAGAAGTGGCACATGGGGTTCGCGTCGATCACGCGCTGGGACGCCGAGCGACGCGGTCGCGTCATCATGGGATCGGCGCTCGACATGGTACTCCACCCGTGGGAACCTCGGACCATCACGCACCGTGAGGCGGCACGTGTCATGGGCTTTCCCGACGACTGGCGCATCCGACCGCTTAAGAACCAGGCGAACCTACGTGCCACCTGGGGCAAGGGAATAACCGTCATCTGTGGTAGGTGGATCGGTGAGTGGTGTAAGGCGAGCCTCGACGGCCACCCAGGCTCGATCGTCGGCACGTTGATCGGCGAGCGTGAGCGCCTCGTCGAACAGCACGTGACCGTACGTCGGGACGCTAACCTGCTAGTATCGGCTTAATCACTAAGGAACAAAACGACACACGGAGGACACCGGTGACCGACCCAGTGATGGACTTCTCGGACGCACCTCAGGCGTCCGAGCCACGTCGGCGCGGTCGGCCACGCTCGCCGCAGACCATCGAGCGCGACACCCGCGTGCTGGACGCGCTGCGTGACGGCGGCCCGAGGACCAAGGAGCAGCTCGTCACCGAGCTCGGACTCCAGCCACAGCTGGTGTACCTGTCGCTCTGGCGACTGCGGCGTGAAAACCGCGTGTCGCGTGCGGCCACCGGCACCGAGCGTCACATCTGGCACGTCGTGGCGTAGCTAGCCACGGGTAGGCGACCCGGTTCTCCCACGGACCGGGTCGTTTTTCCGTTATTAGACCGTTATCATTAAGACCGGATCTGACACAATATTATGATAGGATCAATCCGTTGACCGGCGCCGGTCGACCGCTAGACCGACGACCGCTAGACCTGACGATGGGAGACCTGCGTGAAGACGATGGATCTGCGCGTACTGCTACCGGACGACGTCGACGAGCAGTACTTCGTCGAGCAGCTCGTTCAGGGGACGAGTGGTGCCGGCGCACCGCGTGGCGCGGTAGAGGTCGAGCTCGACGACCAGTACAGCGCGCCCGAGATCGTGCCCGTTATCGACGCTAGGATCGTCGTTCACCTCGGGTACGAGTACTGGAACGGCGAGCGGATCGACACGTGACGTATCGACGTAGGACCGTGCCGATCCAGCAGGTCGTGCTACGTCAGCCGCATCGTGCGAACCCCCATAACCCCGCCACCGCCAACTGCGCGTCGTGGCTCTCACCCGAGCAGCTCGAGCGTGCGCACGAACGTCACGTCGCCGCCGGTCGAACGGACTTCGAGGAGGTAGACTGTCCCTGCGGTAATCACGTCCGTCGTGCGTATCGATAGCGATCTGCGCGCGTCGCGACGTGTGATACGTTGATCATGATCACGATAACTAGGAGCTTAGATTGACGACACTTGACCAGAGCTTCTCGGCACGACAGGTGCCCTGGGTGAAGATCGGAACCGTGATCGACGACCCCGACGTCGACTCGGCCGAGGCCGCGCGCCTCGGCGGCATCGACTTCGACGTCGAGCTGCGACCGTCCGGCTTCTGGACGGAACACGCATCGATCTACGACCACGACACCGACGACGACGACAACGAGGACGGCGACGCCCCCGTTCGTCAGCAGCTGCTCGACGTGACCGGTGCTCCGCTCTATCACGCGGTCGACGGCACGGTGACCACCGCACCGGGTTACTGGACCCAGGAGCCGTCGCGGCTCGCCGTGGTGCACCAGGACACCGGCGAGTGGTTCAGCTACGTGTCCACGGACTATCGGCCGGTGCAGTTCCGCGAGGCGTTCGAGTTCATGGACGCGCTGAACCCACGCTACGTCGCGGCGGGCGCGCTCAGCGGCGGTAAGAAGGGCTTCATGGTCGTCCAGCTGCCCGAGCACCTACACAGCGCGATCGAGCTCGACGGCGTCGAGGATCCTCACGACATGTACGTGATCCTGCAGACGTCGCACGACCTGTCCAAGGGCATCACGATCGCGGTCACGATGATGCGTGGTCGCTGCATGAACATGCTGACGCTACCGTCGTTCGACCCAGCCGCACCGCAGAGCTGGACCATCCGACACGTCGGCGACCCACACAAGAAGCTGGAGGAGGCTCACCAGACGCTCACACGAGCGGCACGCTACCAGGAGAACTTCGAGCGCACCGTCGCGCAGCTCGCGTCGGTCCGCGTGACCAGCGACGACCTGCGACAGATCGCACGTCGCGTACTGCCGAACCGACTCAAGACCGTCGAGCAGCAGGTCGCCGCCATCGTCAACCACTTCGAGCACGACGAGACGGTTGGGTTCCGCGACACCGGCTGGGGTGCCGTCAACGCCATGAGCACGTACCTACAGTGGGGACGTGCCACGGCCATCCGCACGGCGCAGTCCGAGTTCACCAGTCCGCTCGAGGGCGACGCCGCCAGGTACGTGAACAACACCATGCAGCTCGTCATGGCACGAGCCTGACCACCGATCAGACCAAGGAACTAGGAGAGATCATGACCCGACCGCCGAAGAGGCTTCAGGACAGCATCGAGGTCGTCCGCGTGACGCCTCGCGTCGCGACGACGATGTTGATCCACGGGCTGCTGCCCGAGGGTACCGAGAACTTTCAGCCCGCCAAGCTGACGGTCGACGCGTTGATCAAGATGTTGCATCACGTGAACGAGGTTCGTAACCGGCGCGTCACGTTGGAGACGGTGAAGAAGTACGCGCGGGACATGGGGAACAAGGAGTGGCTCTGGACCGGCGCACCGATCCAGATCGACCACGACGGCTTCGTCCGTGACGGACAACACCGGCTGTTGGCGATCGTGCTCAGCGGCACCACGCAGGACATGCTGGTCGTCAGGGACATCGACCCTCGGGCGCAGCTGGTCACGGACGTGGGTCGACCTCGGTCCATCGCCAACCAGATGCAGTTGGCCCAGGTCAGCAGCGCGTCCCGCGCGACCACGATCGCCAACACACTGCTGCGGTGGCGTGGTGGGTTGATGCTCAACTCGTTCTCTCCCTCGGTCCTCGAGGTCAACGCGCTGATCGAGTCGGAGCCCGAGATCCACAACGCCATCAACTGCGCTCACCGCGTGTTCCGAGGTATCGGGCGGGCACCGCAGGGTGCCCTCGGTGCGGCGTACGTCGAGGCCGGACACGTCGACGTCAAGGCACGCGACCAGTTCTTCGAGCAGCTGATCAGCGGCGCCGACCTCACGACGGGTAATCCGATCTTGGTCCTACGTAACTGCACGGCAAAACAACTCACGCACGGCGTTCGGTTCCGTCGCGCGGGCCAGCTGTACCAGATCGTGAAGGCCTGGAACCTGTGGCGGAAGGGCGACACGGCGCAGATCCTTCGTCCGCCGAACAAGCTGACGTCGGACACGTTCCCTAAGATGCACTGACGACGTCGAGCCGACGAGGAGAACACGTGGCGATCTACCGTCAGAACATCATTAAGTACATCACCGATCGACCGGGTCAGGTGGTGTATCGGCAGGACATCGAGAACGACCTGGACCTCGGCGCGACGCAGGTGACGGCGGCCATCCTGTACGTCCAGAAGGAGAGCCCGATCGGCGCGGAGATCGAGACGGTCATGCGCGGCAACGCGTGGCGCTACACGCCGAGTCAGCCGCTCGTCAGCTCGAACGGAGAGAGTGCCGCCGACCCATCTCAACCTCTGGTGTCGTTGATCCGACAGTACCTGATCGAGCGACCACATACACCGGTCACGGTCGATGACCTGGTCGCGTACACGGGACGACGACCCGATCAGATCAAGGTCGGCGTCAACAACATGAAGCACATCAAGAGTAACGGTAACTTCACGCCGTACGTCGTGACGTTGATCCAGGGGCAGATGTGGCGGTTCGACCCGCCTCCTAACTGGCATCCGTACAGATCACCGGTAGCGACACCGTCATCGATACCAACACCGCCGGTGACACCGGTACGTCAATCACGAAAGACGGTACCGGCGTCGGTCGACCCGTCGACCGACGACGTCCGACTGTTCGAGGAGGTCGGAACCGCCGGTGACACGATCATCATCCGTGACGGCGACAACAACATGTACCGCGCCACCCCGCTCTGACCTAGGGAGAGAGGCCCGTGACCACGTTCCTGCCACGTGCGCGCTGGCGACCGAACGACGAGCCGGAGGAGGATCTGTTCACCGACGCCGCCTGCCGTGACGCGGACCCTGACCTGTTCTTTCCCGGAGGTGCGGACGGCGAGGAGCCACCGCTCGCGTCACCGGAGGTCAAGGAGATCTGTCGTCGGTGCCCGGTCGCCGGTCAGTGTCTCGACCGGTTCATCGACGAGGAGTTCGGCGTCTTCGCCGGTACCACAGGGTACGAGCGTCAGCTGCTGACCAAGAAGATCGTCCGCAAGCAGTGTGTGCGGTGTCAGTCGACCGACGTCGTTAAGAACAACACCCAGAAGAAGGAGATCTGCCTAGCCTGCGGACTCTCCTGGGACATCTTATAGTTCAACAGATCGAGGATCACGATGACCGATCAGGACCAGGGATACACGTTCAACTGGCACGCGCTCGACGAGCACAGCGATTACCACGGTGACGAGTTTCTTAAGTGGATGGTTCCGACGCTGCTGTCGGAGCACGACGACGACCACCAGACCCGCGCCGACATGGATCACGTGCTGAACCGCGTCGGTGAGGCGAGCGACGACTTCAAGAACGTCGTCATGACGATCCAGCTCAATGGGATCGACGTCAACGTCGAGCACTTCGTGCACAACGTGTTTCTGAACATGCGCTGGTACGCACGACGGGCGGCACTGGAGGAGCTCAGGCAACGCGCGGACGTCACGCAACTGACCGACGTCGTGTCGCAGTTTCAGGACACGGTGACAACACGTGCGATCGAGATCGCGCACTCGATGGGCATCACGCTGAACAAGGACGGGGACGCGATATGACCACGACCGAGAACGATCTACAGGGCATGGAGCGTCGCGTCCAGCTGCTGCTCGACCGCGCGAAGGACCTGCGGAGTCGCGGTGACGACGGCGAGGCCGACTCGACCCTCGCCAACGCCGAACGAATCATCCTCAAGTACGGCATCGACGCGGCTAAGCTGGCGATCACGAGGTCGTTCGCCGAGCGCGAGCCGATCGAGTCCGAGTGGGTGGAGCTCACCGGCATCTACCGGGTCGCGCTCGCCGTGCGGTTCAACCAGCTGGCGACGGTGTATCACACGTCCGGGCGATCGTTCACCGTGAAGGACGGCGCCACCGAGTACGTCGTCCTGGTCGGCGCGAAGAGCGAGGTGCGCTATCTGAAGATGTTGATCACGTCGCTGCTCGTGCAGGCCATGACGGCGATGCGCGACTGGTGGAACGACTCCGAGGAACGTGCCCACCTACGTGGCATGGCCGGCTACAAGGCTCGGCGGCAGTTCCTGATGAACTTCGTGATCGGTGCGCAGAACCGAATCGAGGAGGCACGTCGCGTCGCACTGGGTATCGACGAGTCGACCGCACTGGCGCTGGCGCACCGACGTGCCGACGTCGACGTCTACCTGGAGGCCAACTATCAGCTGCGTACCATCAAGACGCGACTGAAGCCGGGCGTCCGATCGGCCGCCGATGCCGGCTACGATGCCGGTAGACGTGCCGACGTAGGCGATACGCAGCCGACTACCGAACGACGTCAGATCACGTCGTAGCGTGTTCTGTACCGGCGAACGACGCGACCGTCGTTCCGATACGGTTGCGTCGTTCGCCGGAACTACGATGATGATAAAGGAACGCTGTGCTGCGCTACTGGCGCGCCCTACTGGTCGCGTTGTCCCTACTGGTCCTACTGGTCTCGTGCGCCGGCTACCTAGCCGGCGTCGTCTACTGAGCGACGACCGTCGTCGCGCGCGACCGTCCTCGATCGCGCGCGAGGGCGTCCGACCACGCCTCGGCCCACCTCCAGGCGTGGTCGTCTATCCTCAACGTAGCGGCTACCGCGCGTCCGGCGTCCGACAGTTCAGACCGACGTCGTTCGTCCGTCAGCAGCGATCTCAGCACGCGAAACCAGTCCTTTGGTCGATCAACCAGTACGCCGCAGCCCAGCTGATAAAGACGGACGTAGTCGGCGCGCGGCGAACCGACCCACGGCACGCCGACGGCCGATAGCTCGAGTGGTTTCAACCACGACTTAGCCGCGTTGAACTTCGTGTCGGCCAGCGGCGCCATGCCGACGCCCAGTCGTGCCAGCTCGTCCGGCCAGTCGTACAGCGGCACCGTATGCTCGACGCGCTGGACGGCCTCGTCACCGCCGAGCCCGAACGCGCGACCGACGTCCTCGGCGACGCTGGGCACCCGGAACGCGTAGCCGGCGTCCACCAGTCGTGCGACGGCGTTGCCGACGACCGCCGGGTCGTTCGGGTGCGACCGTAGCGACGCGGGCCAACCCAGGACGTCCGAGTCGACGTGTGTCGTGGCGAAGTAGTGATCCGCCAGGTAGTTCGGTAGGACGACGCCGTGCCCGTGTCCGTAGCGTTCGACCAGCGCGGGGGTCGTCGCGGTGACCAGCGACGCCGCGCGACACGCCTGGCCTAGGTGGGTCCACGTGTGCATGCCGACGTTCCTACCTAGGCGACGTTCGTCCGCCTTAGGATGAAGGTGCTGCCACGCGGGGTTGTCCGGGTGGATCGTGCTGAGGTCGTCGTCGACGTCCACGACGACCGTGACACCCCTCTCACGCATCACCGTGATGGCCTGCGTCAGGTAGCGGTGCGTAACGCGCTGTAAGACGACGACGTCGACGCCGTCGGGTACGCGGACGTCGACCACGCGGTCGTCGCGGTTGTCGACGACCATCTCAAGGTGTCGGTTCTGCGCGGTCACGATGTCGACGTCGTGGCCCTGCCGACGAAGTACCTCCGCCGGCCAGATCATGCGCAAGTGCCCACATCCCCAGCGGTCGGCCGGGTACACCGCTACCCTCACGTTACCTCCTCCAGGAGCGACCGGACGTGTTGGCCCCGTGCCACGTCCAGATCCACGTGCGACGCGGTAGGTGCTCGAACCGCGCCCCCACGTTCAGCAGGCGACGCCACAGTCCCCAGTCCTCGCAGCAGTCGTCCCCCCACTCAGGTGTGCCGGGGATCGGAAAGCCACCGACGTCCTCGAGCAGACTACGTCGGACCAGCACGGTCACTGGAATGAAGTTGTTGCGGGTCATGAGCTCGCGTCGTAGGTCATCGTTGAACATCACGCCGTAGGGTGACACGTAGTGTCCGTCGACCGGTACGCGCAGGGGGTCGTTGGCCGTGATGTCGTTACCCCCGTGGTTGTGGATGTTGAACCACGGGTACACCAGGTCCGCACCGGTGTCCAGCGCACGTTGCCGGCAGAGCTCGACGTGGTCCGGTCGTAGGACGTCGTCGTCGTCCAGGAACGCCACCCAGTCGGTCTCGGCCTGCTGCCACGCGTGGTTGCGCGTGGTCGCCGCGCCGTCGCCGCTCTCGTCGAGGTAGACGGACAGGTCGCACGCGTACGTCTGCTGCTGGACCGACGTTCGTGCGCGACGAAGTAGGTCCTCGCGCGCGGGAATGGTCGGCACGCAGACCGTGACGTCGCTCACCGCCTTCTCCCCGGTGTGACCAACGTGTAGGACGTGTCGACGCTCGCTGGGACGATCCCGAACGGATCGATCACGACGCTGCCCGGTGGGTACGGAAACCTAGCGCACTCGTCGTGCGCGGTCGCGACGAAGAACACAGCCGGTCGATCGACGATGGGTACGCGGTCGTAGTGACTGAACGCGATGTTCAGGTCGACCAGCGCGTGCGCCAGCAGCAGGGCCGGCGAGCCGTCCGTGAGGTTGACGTTGGGCTTGTACGACCGGCCGAGCAGCACCACGGGCAGGCCGGTCAGCCGGTGCCAGTGCTCGATCAGGTCGGCGAACCGGTAGGCCTGGCGGTCGCGTGCGCCGTTGAGGAAGCCCATCAGGTCGGACGACAGTCCGTGTCGCTGGGCGAGCGCCGAGAGCGCCACGTTATCACGTGGGTGACACGCGCCACCGTCCCCCATGCCGGCGCGGAGGTAGCGTGACGAGATGATCCGGTCGGTCGCCTGCGCCAGCGCGTCGGTGACCTCGTCGACGTCGGCACCCGTGGCGTCGCACATCTCGGCGAGCAGGTTCGCGTACACGATCTTCATGCTGATGAACGTGTTGTAGGCGACCTTCGTCAGCTCGGCGGACGCGACGGACATGATCGGTGCCGGCGCCTCGTGGATCGGCCGGTAGAGTTCACGCACGTCGTCGACGTCGGTCGGATCGTCGGCGCCGAACAGGGTCATCTCCGGTCGGATGAAGTCCTGGACGACCGTTCCCATGGCGATGAAGAACGGGTGGTAGACGGCCATCACGTACTCGCTCGGTCCGACCAGCGGGCGCAGCAGGCGATCGAACGTGCCGGGTAGCACGGTCGAGACCACGACGAGCGTGACGTCCTTGCGCTGTCGATCCGCCGCCTGGACGACGGCACGCACGGCGTTGACCAGGTACGCGTACTCGAACTCACGCGGTTCGGCGGGCACCGGGACCTCGCCGCCGTACGTCGACGAGTGTGGTGTCTGGACGGCGACGTAGATCACGCCACCGGTGTTTCGAACCACGTCGTCGATCGTCTCGGTCAACTCGACCGGTGGCAGCCCGGCAAAGTCGTAGTCCGCCGCGTCCGTACCACGGACGTCGTAGCCCCAGACCTTGTGCGATCCGTGGTGCGCCAGCGCGGCGGCACACGGACCACCAAGCTTACCGAGCCCGATCCAGCCGACCTTACTCACTACCACTCCTCACGTAGACGCCCTTAAACGGACGGTGACCTCGCGTCTCTACCGCGATCAGCCGCAGCGTCGGGTAGCGGACGGTCATCTGCTCCGGCGTCAGGTCGTCCTGAATGTGACGTTGGTAGACGTTACCGTCCTCCTCGTCCTGCGGGTAGAGGTACGGTACGACGACGATCACGGTCGTGCTACGCTCGCCGAGCCGTTCAAGTGCCGCCGTCGCGCGCTCGACCGTCATGTGCTCTAACACGTCGCCCATGATCACCACGCTGTACCACACGTCGTTCCAGTTCGACGACGTCACCAGGTCGTAGACGTCGCAGACGTGAACGAACCGGTAGAGCGACCGTAGGTTCTCGGCGTCGACGGTCGGCGCCCAGACCTCGCAGGCGTCGACGTCTGGGTAGTCGTGAAGCAGCAGTCGGTACTTACCGCGTCCCGCGCCGACGTCGAGGACGGTTGCCGTGGTACCGTGCCGCGCACGTACCAGGTCACGAACGTGTAGTCCCGCCCAGTCGTACACCTCGTCGTGACGTGAGGCTAACGTCAGTCGATCGTTCATCGGTCGTCCTCGTCGGCGTAGTGCGCGAGTCCCCAGCGCACGGTCCGTCTAAGCCCCTCGTCGAGGTCGACGCGCGGTGTCCACACGTCGTCCAGCGACGCGTACGTGGGGTCGTACCCGGGACGCGACGTCGTCCCCTGGACCACGCGTACCTCGAGCGGAAGTCCGGCGATGTTCGAGATCCGGCTGGCGAGCGTGAGGTTGTCGATCCGCCGCTGACCGGTCAGCGTGACGTAGTCGACGCTACCCGATCCCAGCTGATCACGCTCGGCGTCGACGAGCAGCTCGTCTACGATCCGGTGCGCGACGTTGACGACGTACGTGTAACTTCGTTCGCCCGGTCGATCACCGGCGTAGTGCACGTTGAGCTCACGTCTGGCGAGCAGCGACCTAACGACCAGCGGAACGTAGGCCGTGTCACACTGGCGTTCACCAAACATGTTGGCGCTGACCACGACGGTCGCGCGGACGTCGTACGTTCGCGCGTACGCCCAGATGAGATCGTTCTGAGCTGCCTTCGACGCGGCGTACGGGCTGGACGGACGATGCTCGGTCGTGCCTCCGCCTCCTGGACCGTACACCTCGTCGGTGGACATGTGCAGTAGACGACGTGGGTTGATGACGCGACACAGCTCGAGCACGTTGAGACCGAGCTGGACGTTGTTGAGGACGAAGTCGACCGGCTCGCGGACGCTCTCGTCGACGTGCGACCGTGAGGCCACGTTGATCACGTAGTCGACGTCGAGGTCCTTAAGTTCACGAAGACGACGCGCCGTGAACGGTACCGTCAGGTCGTGAACGACGACGCCGACGCGCGACGTATCGTGTTCGGCCGCGTTCACGAGGTTGACGAAGTCACCGTTGTGTCGAAACGAGTCGACGCCGACGACGTGCCAGTCGGTGCGCTCGAGCAACACCTCGACGACGTGACTACCGACGAAGCCACCGACGCCGGTAACGAGAACGGTCCTAGTCACTCGCTGCTCTCTGGGTGGTAGGAGAAGTAAGGATGATCCACGTGTGGCCGTAGGTGCCACACGCGTTGAACGCCGTCACCACGCCACGTCGAGTCACCGGACGACGCGTGGTAGTGGTACATGATCCGATCGACGTACGCCTCGGTGTGCACGTGTGGCCTAACCTGGTCGGCCCAGCTGACGTCCTCCGGTGGCGCCCCGCGTCTGAAGTCCCCACGTCGCGCCAGCTCGGTGCGAACCGGGTTTAGGTGACTGACGTCGCGGTAGTACCCGTCGTTGTCGTCCCACCAGTGGTCGTAGCGCAGGCTGTGGTAGGTCGGCTTTAGGGTGACGCCGTTCGCGTAGCACTGCATCTGCCAGCCGACGTAGTCGACGTCGCCGAGCCTCGAGACGACCTCCTTGACGAAGTAGTCCGGCAGCTCGTCGTCGTCGTCCACGAACGAGACGTAGTCCGACGTCGCGTGCTCGACCAGCGCCTGCCTAACGTAGCCGAGCGGTCGCTCACCGTGGTTGTAGAACGCGCAGACCGTCACCGCACCGTCGTAGGACTCGGTCTGCGGTAGCAGCTGTGACAGTAGGCGCTCGAAGCGCGCGGCGCGCTGGCCGAGCGTCGCCACTAGGATGGTCCACGTCACGTCGCACCGTCCTCGGTTCGCCGAAGTACCACCAGGCCTAGGCCGTACTCGACGACCTCGAAGCCACGCTCCAGTAGGTACGGTATCGCGGTGCCGCCCTTACCGTTCCAGCCGCGATCTGGGTCGTCGTGATGTGGGTGGTCTGCCGTCAGTCCGCAGGTCGATCGGTTGATGGGCTCGTTCATCGCGAGCGCGGGAGCCGGTGTCGTAGCCGGTGGTACCGGTTCGCCGCACCCGTCGTCGGTCGCACGATACGCGTGGGTTCGCCACGTGTCGTCGAACGCGATCACGCGGGCGTGATCGACGATCAGTCGTGCGACGGCGAGGTGTGAGCGACGACTCGCGTCCTGCGAGTACGGAAGGCCGGTGCTCTCGTAGTGCACCCGCTGGTCGTGATAGTACCCAGGTAGGTTACCGGTGTATGGCCAGTCGTGACCGTCCAACCAGGCGAACCCGATCGGTCGGTTCCAGTCACGAAGCACGTCCTCGGCGCGACCGTGACGTACCTCAACGTTATCCAACGTCGACACCCAGTTGGCCGTCACGGCGTTCACGTCGATCGTCACGACGGGCGATCCGACCTCGGCAAGGTGAAACGTCGACTCGCCGCTACCCACCTCGAGGATCACCTCGTCAGGTCGGTAGCGCACCGCGCCCGCGTAGTTAAACCCAGTCGTACCCAACTTAACTTCGCCTTCGTCGTGGACGACTGTTACGGCGTTGTGTTGACCGATCCGCCCAACGTACGTTGTTAGGTTCGTAGCAACCTTCGTTGTTGATTCGATCAAGCGTACATCCGGTAGGTCGCTCACCTAGCTCAGTAAGCACGTAATCGACAAAGATCTTAAAGTCGTGCCAAGATTCATCTACCTTAATGCCACGACCCCCGTAGTACTCATAGTTCGTACTACCTACCTCGTGGCACCTTCTCATCATACCACGCCACGTCGTGTAGAGATATGAATGTGATAACCCATGAGTTCGGATCTGTGTAGCCTTAAGTTGCCTATTTAATCTACCTACTACTTCACTACGTAGACAACCACAGGACTGCGATCTACCAAAGAGATTAATTAGCGCAACCACACGGATAACACCACAGTCACATTGACATCTAGCGCCTCGACGTCCACGAGGTAACGAAGCCGTAGGACTAGTACGACACTCACCGAGAACCGTCCAGCGATTGAACCGTTGACCTACCTCTACGATCAACTTATTCATGTTTTGCAATCGCTGCTTTTAACTTTTCGACATCACTAATACGTTCAGCATGTAGTGATCGATAAAGTTGATCAACATTATCTCGTTGATGACGTAAAAGTCGCTCTTGGTGTGTCTGGTCCCACTCACCCTTACCGGCGACCGGATGCATGTGCTCGGTGTAGACGTTCGGTAGGTAGACACGACGTCCCAACATGTCAGCAACCTCAGTCACCCACAGGTCGTTGTAGTCACTGCTGAAGTACGGCGGCACCATGTAGCCGACGGTCTCGATCCAGCAACGATGAAGAAATCCGTGCGTGCCGATCCTAGCGTCCTGAAAGCCGTCACGGCCGTGGACGAACGCGATCCGGTCCGGGTAGCGGTCGAACGCCTCGAGGACGCGGACGTCCCAGTCCGGCGTCCTAAAGATGATGTCGTCGCCGCAGTGCATCGCGACGTCGAACCGGGCCAGCTTCCAGCACTCATTCCACATCTCGGACAGCGTCACGCGAGGACCGATCTTAACCGTCGCGCCCTCACGCGCTGCGACGTCGAGCGTCTGGTCACCCAGTGGGTCGTCCTCGTCGACGTAGAGGACGAACTCTACCTCGGTCTCGGACGTGTCGAACGCCGACGACAGTAGTCGCGCGACGTTCGTGGGTCGACCACGCGTAGGAAGCAGTACGGAGATCACGTTACGACCTTACGATACGCACCGTCAGCGTCGTATCCACGCCACTCGCCGGAATCGTCATGTTGGTACCGCCGGAGTTGCGTGCGATCAGTCGAACGGTATGTGCGCCGCTGAGAACGCCGAACGAGTCACTTCGTTTAACCGGAACGACCAGCGTCGGCTGCGTGAACCCCGCACCAAGCGAGTGTGAGATGCTGAACCCGCCTGCCAGTCGGTTCGTGGTGTAGGTGGTCGAGTCGATCGTGACAGATCCCTCCAGGAGGTTACCCGGCGACGTCGCGGCGATCACGGCCCATCCTATCGAGCCGCCCGCGATGATGTAGTATGAGAATCCCGGATCCGCGATGGCGACCGTCATGATGGTCGCACCCGTTCCACCGACCGACAGCGTGCCGCTGCCAGTCTGCGTCGGTGCGGCGAAGCCGGCCAGCAGCTGCTCACCGTTGGCGATCCGCGCGTCGACGCGGGTCAGCTCAACCTCGACCTCGTCGGCGAGCGCCTGGAACTGCGCGGGACCGTCTGGTGGATCGGACAACTGTGGGTACGGCAGACCGTACGTCGGTGTGGTAGGCATCGTGTCCTCCGCTACGCGAGCTGTTCGTTCTGGGTGAAGGTGATCAACTTACGCGTCGTACCGGTCATGACACCGCTGGTGCTCAACGGGATGATGATCGAGTCGATGACGTGGATGTCCGTCGTGTCCGGTGCGACGATCTCGATCGCGTCGTACGGCTCCAGCGCGGGGTTAGGAACCGCGTTGAGGTTGATGCTGTACGGCAGCCCTATCGCCTGCTGTAGGATCGACGTCGCCGCCGAGGTCGCCGCCGCGACGGTGGTGATGAACGGTGAGTAGTAGAACCGTGGGACACGCCCAAACCTACCGTTCCAGTAGGTCGGGCTGTTGGGGTTGTTGTCGATCACCAACGACGTCACCGGCAGCTGATCGGGCGTGGCCTCGCCGCTGGCGACGACCGCGTTGTAGACGCCCTGCCGCGTCAACTTTCGCGATAGTGAGATCATGGTGCCGTTGCGTCCAGCGTTGATCGTGTAGACCGGTGTGGCCGGGTCGGGAGGACTCTCGACGCGAAGTACGCCTCGGTAGTCCCAGTACATGATCTTTCCGCGTGACTGCGCGACGTCGTGTAGGAACCCGTAGCGATCCTCCTCGACGACGTGCGCCGTGTCGAACGTCGACGCCGCTGCGTTGAAGTCAAACTCGATCGTCGCGCTCGGATAGATCTCCTGGACGAGTTCCTCGAACACGGTCTCGACCGACGTTCCGGCCACGTACTGCCTCGGAAACGGCAGCCTGCCGTCTATGATGCTCGACATCCGGTCGCTGGCGGTCAGCTGGATCTCACCGTTGGGACCGTCCGCCTGGTTGGTCTCGTTGATGCGAAAGTAGCCGAGGCTGACGATCTCGACCGTGCCGTTGGTGTAGTCGACGCCGCGCTCGACGAACAGCTCGTTGCCGTACGGCGCCAGTAGGTCCGTCGTTCGCAACGGCCACATACCGTCGCCGCTCGTCGTCAGGTCCAGCGTCGTTCGGGTATCCGACGCCGCGTCGGCGCGCACGTTGCCGTCGACGATCGGGATCTCCGTACCCGTCGGCATCACACCGCTTTGAAACGACGTCAGGACCTTGACGCGAGAGAAGATTCGGTGACTGCCCGCCAGGGTACGAAGAAACGCGTCGCTTACCGGTCTCATGATGCATGCCTACTCATGGAACTATGACCTCGTTACCGTCGCCGATCAACTCCAGTAGGTCCGCCCACGTTGGGTGCGCCATCAGTACGTCGGCCCACGTGGCGTATGTGTTGAGCACCGTCTGCCAGGTGCTCGTACTGCCCACCACGTCGGGTCCCGGTGCGGCCACCTCGACGAGCGGTAACGTGAACAGTCGCCAGTCGTTGTCGCAGTTCCGGTTACGCACCGGACGTGCCTCGATGGTGTCCTCGATCACCGCGTACATGGTCGGCAGCGGGTGACCGGCCGGTGCGTGAAGAAACACGGGGTCACCGGACGCGAGCAGTAGGTCGAGGTCCTCGCGTTCCTGGGTGGTTCGCGTGATCACCGGTAGGGGGAGCTCACGCGACCCACGGACGTCGGTCACCGCCACCGGAAAGCTACGGTTGACGATCGGTGAGATGTTGTTACGTGCCCGACGTGTTACCGGCGTTGGGTTGCCGACGCAGTTGAGCACCTGGTTGAGGAACGGCCTACCGATGCTCTTGATCCAGACGTCGTCGAGGTTCACGGTTATCTGACACGTCGTCGACGCCACGGTCGTCCCGTCCTCGGACACACTGCTTACGCGGTACGTCACCAGCTGACCGACGGGAAACTCGTAGTCGTCGACGATCCGCTCGAGCTCGCAACCGGTGGTGACACCGACCTCCGACGCACCACGCACGATCGTGTAGTTGACCCCGTTGGTCGATCGTTCCACAACCGCGTGCGTCACATTGATCGAGTCGAGGTCGTCAAACGAGTACTGGATCGGTTCGTTGGACGTTCCGGTCGGAACCATCGATCGCAGTGCGATGTTATCGCCGGTCGTGAGGTCGCCGTCGACGGCCTCGACCGTCCACGCGTCGGGTTCCGTACCGGATGCCAACCAGATCTTACCTCGTAGGGTCGTTCCGGCGAGTTGGAGACGAACACGAAAGGTGGTGCTGGCGGCGTGTGTCAGTGACGTGACGACGGTATCGAGCACGGTCTGTACGTTGGCGACGCGCTTTCGTAGGTCGAACTCGATGGTCTGGTTGGTGTTGATCAAGACACGAACGCCGTACATGTTCAGGATGTCGGTGAACCGACCAGAGACCTCGACGACCTGTGCGTTGCCGACGGCGAGCTTGTTCGTTTGGAACGACACGCGGTAGTCGCAGTCGGGTGAGCCGATCGGCAGCACTGAGTTGTAGAAGACGTTCTCGGTATCACCTTCGTGATGACCCGCGCCGCCGGTGACCAGGTAGTTCGACGCCGCGTCGCCGATCACGGTGTACGTCTGACCCGTGTCGGCGGCGCCCCAGCCGTTGCTCTCTATCCGCGTAAATGTGTCAGCGTAGCCGGTGACGCACAGTCCATCCGCGTCGATCCGCACGCGTGAGAGCTGGTCGTCGTACGTCAGCGAGCAGGCCACGTCTTCTCCCTACTGCGTGTCGCGGAAGTAGCAACCCAGTGGCTGGATCGCCTTCTCGCCGGTACCAGTACTCACGGTGATCGCGAGCTCGATCTTCAACCAGTCCTGACCGATGTAGTCCGTGATGTCGAACGGGCCTCGACGTGCCACGGTCAACGTCGTCTCTGTCCAGCTACCTACGGTGTTGCCACCGAGCTTGATCTCATACGTCGTCGAACCGCTACCGCTGAGGTTACCCCACACACCGTCGATCTCGACGTATGGGAACGTCACCTTGATCCGACCCTCCCACGTGGCCAGGACACCGGTGTTGACGCGTGACTGTCCCAACGTACTGGCGGTCCCGTTCGATATGAAGATCGGGTAGAGGATGATCGGGAACTGTGGGTTGACCAACCCCGAGCTCTGGTCGACGATCCGGCCGAGGATGAAGTACTGTGTCCGCACCTTAAGGATGCCGACGGCGATGCCGTTCTCCAGACCGACCGAGCCGGCGGACGTCAGGACCGGTAGGTTCTGCATGATGGTACCGAGCACACGAACGCTGTTGGTCGCCGTGTCACTGTCCCAAAAGATGACCTGACCGATGTGAAAGTCGACCGTCGCCGGTGTGTTGGCGGCCGAGTGCGCCTGCGCGAGCACCTGACCGAGCTCAAGTGGTCCGGTCACTAACGTCGACCTCCGGCGTTGCTGGTCACGAGTCGCGTCAACGTTCGATCACGTTCGTTCATCACGTTCTGCACGACGGCACGTACCTCACGGCCGTCGACGTAGACCTGGACGGTCGGATAGACGTCGACCTGGTTGTCCACCTGGATCGGCCGCTCGTCGCGGACGGCGGACGCCGCCACCGTCGCACCGCGCGTGGTCATGCCATCGAGCGAGTTGACGTCGCGGACCATGCGTTTTGACTCATCCTCCGAGAACACACGAGCGGACCGACCGAACCGCACTAGCTCGGGACCCTCCTCACCGACCCAGGTCCACTCGCCTGGCCGGACGGGACCACCTCGCGCGCGGTTACCGGCGCCGAACCTCGCGATGCCGGCGATGGCGTTCGCCGCCGCCTGCGCGGCTGCGGTGACCTGCCCTAGGTTCGTCAGGATCGTGACCGAGACGGTGTCGGGCAGTAGGCCGAGCTGAAGTAGGAACGCACGTGCCGCGTCGCGATTCGAGAAGAACGGCTGCACTAGGGAGATCAGCTCATCCTGGAACTGCTGCGTGGCGGCGGTGATCTGCTCGGTACTCGCGTTCTGACCTTGTAGATCCTGGATGCGCTTGTTGCCGGCGGCGACCAGTTGCGTGATCGAACCGAGGTTGTCGCGACCCGCCTGTGTGTTGATGTCGAGGGTCATCGTGCCCTCGGCTAGCTCGACCCGCGTGCGTTCGAGCTGGTTGAGGTAGCCAAGCTGAGAGTTGAGCGCCTCGAGCTGCTGTTGCTGCGAGCGTGTTTGTGCGCCGACGAGCGCGTTGATGGCGAACGTGGTACCCTCGACGACCTGACGCCACGCCTCCATCGGCGTACGTGCCTGGTTAGCTGCCTCGGCCTCACGACGTGTTGCCTCGGCGTCGGCGTTCCGCGCACCGACCAATCCGTTCAGCAGGTCAAGCAGCTTCTGGTTTCGGTCGATCTCCTCCTGGATCTCCAGCGCGCGTGCACGTCCACCCCGGACGCTCTGAGCCTTCTCCTGCTGCTCCGTGAGGGCGGCGATGTTCGCCTGCAACTGTCCTCGGATGCCCTCCAGCGCGTCGCCCTGCTGTAGGTACGCGTCGGTGAGATCCTTGGCCGAGATGCCCAGCTCACGAGCTAGCTGAAGCGCGCCCTTCTCCTCGAGCTGCTGCGCGGCCTTCTGACGAACGTTCTGGTTGATGATGCCGTTCTGCTCGCGGATGACGTCGTTGAGGTCGGACGCCGCGACGGCGAGCTGCCGCTGCTCCTCACCGGCGTCGTTCGACGACGACAGGAACAGTCCGAGCGCGACCGTGGCCAGACCCAGCGCGACGCCCCACGGGCCGCTCAGGAAGCCGACCAGACCGGTCACGCCTCCTCGTGTCCTACCGAGGTTCGTGGTAAGTAGTTCGAGAGCACCAGCAAACAGAATGGTGACTGCCTGAACACTGCGGATGATCGTGACGAACCCGGCGACCGCCGCGATGACGATCGCGAACACGACGGCAAGCTTGAGGATCGGGTCGGGCAGCAACGTGAAGATGCCCGTCAACACGTTGAGGATCGGAATCAGTAGGTTACTGATCGTGACCACGATGTCCGCGATGATGGGTCCGAGTCGGATCGCTAGGACGCTGACAAACTGCCCGATCTGTCCGACCAGCTGCGCCACGGCCGGCAGCGCGGGAATGATCGACTGGATGAACGACGCGAAACCACGTGCGAACTCGACGATGCCTGGTGCCGCGACGTCGAGTGCGTCTCCAAGCGCTAGGAAGAACTCCGCGACCGCCGGTCCGACCGCCTTGGCGAAGCGCTCGAAGATCGGAAAGATGTGGTTGAAGAACAGGTCACCTAGTGCGACGATGACCGGTGTCAGTGTGTTGGCCGCCTCGCGTGCCGAGTCGAGAAAGTCCTTGATCGCGTTCTGTCCGCGTGCGGACCCAAGGAAGTCCGCGAGCTTACCGGTGAGCTCCTCCAGCGTGTCGAGCAGTCCGTTACCCGACTCACGTGCGGCTCCCAGCACGGAACCGATCGCGCTACCGAGGTTACCGATGATCTGACCGACCTGACGCAGCGCCTGCAGCCCAGAGTTGATGAACGACTGGAGCTGCCCGGTCGCCCGCATGACCTGGATCCAGTTGCTGAACTGCTGGACGATGCGTCCGACCTCGAGCGCGATCAGCGGCAGGAACCGTGAGCCGACCGTGACGACGTCCCGCAACGCGGTGGCCGCCGGTACCAGTGCCTGCCGGAGCATTCCAAAGGCAACCTCGGTGTTCGACGCCACCTCGTCGACGTCGGCCAGCGTCGCACCAGTCTGTGCGAACGCCGCGAGGTCCTTCGCACCTAGGTTGATGATGTCGGCGAGGTTACCGAAGTGAGACGTCAGACGTGGCAGAAACGTCTCGATCAACGACCTACCGACGTCCTCCAGTCCCGCGAAGAGTCGATCTTGAACCGCGTCCTGAAAGTCCTCGATCTGACCACGGAACTCGTTGAGAACACCCAGCGTGGCACGGGCGTTCTCAGATAGGTCCTCGAGCGCCTCGTTGAAGTCCTCGACGTCACGAAAGTCCTTGAGTGCGTCCTCGACGCCTCGTAACCCGACCGTGAGCGTACCCATGACAGACGCCGCCGCCACGCCGAGGGCCGGTACGGTACCGAGCGCGCCAGACAGCGTGGCCGCCGCACCGGCCGCCGACAGCAGGCCACCGACGACCGCGTGTCCACCCAGTGTCAGGAGCGACTGGGTGGCCAGGCGGATGCCGGGTACGATGCCGGTGGCGACGCGACCGATCGACGCGAGTCCACGTGTGACCGGTTCCAGCTCGCGGTCGATGGTTCGAAGCTGACGACTCGACGCACGCAGCTGCTGACGAAGCTGCCGCGAGAAGTCACGAACCGTCGGAAGTACGTCCACGTAGACGGTCGCGATGACGCCACCGGGTGAGGTCACGTTAGACTCACTACTCCCATCGCGTGGAGGAACGTCTGCGAAGCGTCCTCATCACCTCGCCACCACGTAGGTGCGTTCGACGTCTCTCGACGTCGACGGTACGCGCCCCCCGGCAGCTGCCAGGCTCCTACCTCCAGCTTCTGATCAAGCTCCCGCCGTGGTCGACGTGGGTTCTTCTCGTCGTGCTCCAGTCGCCGTGTCATCTCGTAGTACATCACGTTAAGAAATCGATCGAACGCCAGCGTCCGAAGGTCAACCCCTCGTCCTAGGTACTCACCGTCAAGCTCGTGCCAGCGTCCCGGTTCTCGGACCCAGTGAAGGATACTGAGTCCGATTCGGTAGGGCGGAGCCCGTACTCCTCGAACAACCAACGTGTGATCTTAGCGATCTTCACCTGACCGATCGGATGACGCTGATCGCTCAGCCGCTTAATGAACCGCTCGGCGGAGTCCGGGAACAACACCATGCGGAACAGCGCGTGGATGATCTCCTTCTGCTGTTCGTTGGTAGCGTCGTCGCCGCTGAGTCGCTCGACCATGTCGGCGTACCTCAGCATCAGCTCGGCGGCAATGTCAGGTGCGGCCTCAAAGACGTCCTCGTCTACACGAAACTTGAGGGAACGGCGCGGCGACGAGAAGTCCATGATCTCATCATCGACGGCGACGGTTGCCGTAGGTTCAGTCACGTAGTTAGCGTAACCGGTCGAGGTGGTCTAACCTACTTAGTGTCCTACCCGGCCGCGCTGAGCGCCTCACGTAGGAACTGCGTGCCCCGCTGGCCGGGCGAGCTGGCGACGATCACCGTGTCGGCTCCCGCCGAGAACGCGAGCGCCTTCTTACGCGTCGGCTTGATCGGTCGGTGCCGAGGTCCGTAGATGCCCGTACCGTCGTGCACGTAGCGCGCGTAGTGTAGCGACGTGCCGACGCGTACGCCGGCACCGCCGTTCTCGACGACGACGTCCACGGTGATCGACCGCGCAAGCGCCCCGCTCTGCGAGTTGATCCGACGACGTGCCTCACGTCGAACGCGGTTGCCGCGCGTCAGCATGTTGCGCGCCAACGGACCGGCGGGACTGCGTAGGAGTCGGTTGATCAGTCGGTTGTTGACGTCGATGCGAATGCTGACGGCCACGGTTACCTCATCAGTCCGACCTGCGCCAGCAGCTCGCTGCCGACGCAGTCGCCCGCGGGCCCCTGGGTCTCCTGGTCACCGAGGACGTAGTCGATGATCTGATCCGTCTCGCGGAGCGCGCACAGCGTCGAGACGGTCTCGGTGAGCACCACGTAGGCGTCCGACAGCAGCACCTGCGCGCTCGCGTCCAGCTCAGAGCACGGGACGCTGATCGCGTTGCCCTCGGGGATCGGCGCGCACCGGACGACCTGCAGGCGCAACTCACCGACAAGCCACGGCATGTCGCACGGGGTCGCACGTATCGTGGCGCTGTTGCCGATGCCGACGGATCCCTCCGGAAAGCTGTCCGTTACGAACCAACGACGCACGGACACGGCCAGCAGGCCGCAGTTGCAGCCGTCCCAGACGATCTCACCGGGAACCACGCAGGCACGCTCGACGGGTCCGCCGAGGCTGACGGCGAGCGCGGCCTCGACCTCGGTTACCAGCAGCTGCGCCACCTGATAGAAGCCGGTAGGCCCACGAAGCTGCACCACTACGACCCCGCCCTTCGGTGCGGTGGATGATCGACGCTGTACACGCCAGAGCGACGCTTTAGACCAGACGGGTTCCAGGTCGAGATGAACTGGTCGACCAGGTATAGACCGGTCAGTCCCTCCCGGATCAGCTCAATGACGTTGGGGAACTGGATCGTGACACCCTGTCGAACGAGCTGTGTGACGTTACGTGGTAGGCGACAGTCCTCGCCGTTTCGTGCGCGGATCAACTCGCAGGCGAGCTCACCGACGGCCCACGCGCCGCCCTCCGGTACCTCGAGGCCGTAGCGTGCCGTGATCGACCACGTGTTGGGTTCAGTGTCCGCTAGGTTTAGGTCGTTGCAGGTCGGCCACTCGCCGTTGAGGAGGACCAGGAGTCGGTTGTCGTCGAGTCGGTACTCACCGCCGGACACGACGACGCCGTCGATCTTAACCTCGACGATGCTGTGCACCGGCGCGGGCAGCAGCACCTCGGAGATCGACGAGCACGAGCACCCGGTCGTACAGCGTCCGCAGACGACGTTGAACCACGCCCCGTTGATGAGCGACGGACTGATCCAACTGGTGCCGGCCCACTGCGGGTAGCTGCCGGACGGCCACGGTACGTCGTTGCACTCGCGGCGACACGGTCGCAGCGTCACGGTGCATAGGCCGAACTGTCGGCCGGAGAGTGCCCAGACGACCTCGGTGGCCAGGGTGACGGCCTCGCCGGTGACGGTAGGCGACTCGCAGGACACGTCACAGACCCAGCGGACGGACCAGTTTTCGCACGGTCCATACGTTGACACCATCGTGTAACCTCCGAGACCAGCGTAGCGGCTACACGTCGGGAGGTGTCCCGATGGAGAGACAGACGTGCCACGTGATTAGGATCGACGCGTACTGCGTGGTCCCGTCGTTGACGTAGAACAACGCGGCGTACTCGCCGGGCGCGTCGAACTCGTCACCGTCCCAGACGTACGTGACCTTACCGTTGACGGCGTCGGTGACCGAACCGGTCTCGACGACCGGCGAGACGAACTGCCCCTGGACGACCTCGCTCCACTGAAACGTCACCGTGGTGAATCCGGTGAGGTCGATTGCCACACCGTCCGCGTCGAGGAACTGGTACTCCAGCGGAGGAGGGACCTCACCGACGACGAACGAGCCCAGTGCGACGGTCGACCTCACTAGATCACACTCCTAGGCTCACGACCGGCGACGCGGTGGCGTGGTTCACGACCAGACGCACGCAGTCGGGTCGGCGGAAGTGGCGCCGCCAACGTGATCGTAGCTCGTAGCTGTCCGAGCGACGCGACGGCGGTTCCGGTGGTCGCGCGACTGCCGACCGCCGTACCGACCAGCGCTCCTAGACTGGCTACGGACGTACCGACGACCGTCCGCGTACCGTTACCGGTCGCGGTCAGCGCGCCGAGCTGTCCGACCATCACCGAGGTGATGACGCGCACGCCGGTCGCGATTCCGGTCAACGCACCGAGCGTCGCCTGCGCGGTTCCGGTCACCTCGGCCGCCAGCGGAGGTCCGTCCTCGGTCGTGACGGACGTCGAACCGGCGCTCAGGTCACGTCCGTTGCCCGAGTGGTCGATCAGGTCAGCGGCGGACGACAGCGGCCAGTCCGCCCACAGGTTCGCCGTGATGACCGGCGTGGTCGACAGCCACTCGGCCTCGACCTGCGTCTGCGTGAGCACGGCCGACCACAGACGCCAGTACGCGAGCCGTCCGTTCAACGGCTCGTCGCCGTCGTTGTGCGCACGTGCGCCGAACGTTAGACCGGTCGGGGACGCCGCACCACCGACCGTGCCGCCGTCTACCTCGGTAGCACCACCCGGTGTGGCGACGTAGAGGGTCCCGGTCGTTCCGGTGCACGTGATCGCGACCTTGCGCCACGCACCGACGGCCATGCCCGTCGCCGCGACGAGCGAGCCGCCACCGGTGAAGTAGCCGGGACCAGCCAGCCCGTCGGACTCCGTCGCGAAGTTGAGTGTCGTCGACGCCCCGTCGGACGCGTGAACCCGGACGAACACCGCGTTGTTGTTCGTGTCCACGGACACGTAGGCCCAACCGGCGATCGTGATTCCGGCCGCCGGGTCCGGGATCGCCGTCAGCAGCGAGATCCGGTCGGTCGCGAGGTCGAAGCGGACGGCCACGATCCGCCTCCCTACGCCGCGAGCGCTAGTGAGACGTCGAGGTCTCCCGTCGGGATCGTGAACGTGTCGCCAGCCACGACGGCGTTGGCGGTGATCGTGCCGCTGAACCCAAACGTGCCGGCCGACGACGCGGTCCAGACCGAGAAGTGCGTAAAGTCCTCACTTCCGGCGACGGTCAGCCACTGAAGCAGCGCCGAGTTCGAGACCGCACCGGCCGCGACCGAGCCCCACGTCACCTGGACCCGGTCGGTCTCGACGGCGACGTTGGCCGTGCCGTTCGCGCCCGGGTCGCCGACGTGTAGCTGCACCCAGTCGTAATCACCAATTAAGGTCGTTAACGCAGCATTACCTGCTGTAGATGACCAACCTACGGCCACGCCTACTCCTCAGCATATGTAATGCCGCGAATTATCACGGTGGTAGCGGCAATCACCCATATAGTTTGTTCTTGTGATACGTTAAAATGAATCGTGTCACCGGGTCGTACGGGAAAACCATTTCCCACTGTAACTGTGTCAGCAAAGCCAACGTAGAACGTGTTAAACGCATCAACGTTAGTAAGCACAACGTTAGGTGGTCTAACGGTAATTCCGCCTGCTGCGGTGCCAGCGCTAGCTGTGATTCCGATCGCTTCTGGCATAATGTTCCTACGTCAGCGTGGTCGGGCCGCACGCCGGGGTAGGCGGTGGCTCGGTGGTAATGTTCCAGGCCCAGTGCTCGGTGTCCTCGATGAGCGTACCTACCGGCAACCACGACGTCGTTCCCGGACCGTCGCCCCACGTCGCGGACGCGGGGAACGTCTCTGCGATGAACTGAAGCGTGGACCGGGCGTTCTCGATCGTGTACGAGCCGACCTGCGTGTTGCCGACGTGAGGCCACGCGTTGTAGATGTACCGCTGGACGCCGGACGGATCGCACGCGCCGGAGCCGGCGACGCGCTGCCAGACCTCCATGGAGAACTTGTTGTCCGGCTCGCCCTCGGACATCGCCCAGCCGGTACCGGTGACGGCCGGCGACGCGGTGTCCAGCAGGCGCGCGGACATGACGTACGCGGCGAGTACGGGGTCGACCTCACACCAGTCGACGGTCAGCGCGAAGCGCTTCAGCGACGGTCGATCCTTCTGGTTGACGCAGAGCTCACCGTCCGCGTTCCGTTCGACGAACTCCTCGCCGTCCTCGTAGTCCGGCTCGCTGACCACCTGGACGAAGCCCTTGGTGACGACGGTCAACGATCCGGCCCCGGTGACGGGAACCCCGCAGTCGTCGACCGCGACGATCCTCAGGTGCGATCCCTTGATGGGGGCCGCGCAGATGGCCATAACTTAACTCCCTATCAAGGTTAGCTGGGTACGCCGAGCTCGACCTGCACCGCGTGTAGGCAGCAGTCGAACCCCAGCACGTAGGTGCGCTCCGCGATCATTTGTACCGTGTTGTTGGTGCGGTCGAGTGCCGACGTAAACGGTGCGACGAAGACGTCCGAGCGGTACATAAACACAGGTCCGGTGCCGTACAACCACGTGGTCGTGGTACCGGGATCGATGCCGTCCGGTCCGGTACCCGGGTAGCCGGCACCGACGGCGACGAGGTTGCCCGCCTTCGTCTGAAGTTGTCGACCGAACTGCCCCGAACCAACGTCACGTCCGCCGACCTGCTCGACGAGCTCGTACGCCACCAGCGTGGGCAGCGCCTCGATCGGTACGTGGATCACGCCGCGTCCGCCGTAGCAGTCCGCGAGCGCCTTCTCCAGTCGACCGAGTCCGGTGGCGACGTCGACCGCCACCCCGGTCACGGCCGTGGACGTCGTGGGCTGAAGTATGATCCCGTCGTTGTCCAGTACCGTCGTCGTCGACGCCAAGTGGGGAAACGCCAGCGTTCGATCGTCGACGAGACCGGTCCAGAACGTGTACTCGACCTGCCACTCCTCGACCTGCGAGAGCGCGGCCGTAGCGATCCGTTGAGCCTCCTCGTTGCCGACCGGCGAGCAGTCGAATCGCGTATACGCCGTGAACGGCGTCGCACCACGGTGCGAGCGTTCGACGTTCGCGGTCTTAGCCGAGGGTTCCGGCACAGCGCCCTCGGGCGCACCGGTCGTGGCGATGCACTCGTCGTACGTCGTGTCGCCCATGTTCTCGGGACAGTGTGAGTCCCAGGTGACGCCGTTCTGCCAGTGTGGCGACGTCACATCAGGCCGCTGGACGACGCTCAACAGTCCGTACCGGGAGGGGGTGAACGTAGGTGCGTCGACGAGCTGCCGAGGTCCGGCCACCTACGTCACCTCCTTCAGGCTGTAGCTATGTCGAGGACGTTACCGACTACAGGTTGCAACCACTGGTCGAGGCGAGCTGCGCACCGGTCTTACCGTTGACGCAGAAGTTGATCGTGTACCTGCGCGACTCGTGGCCGACGCGGGCGATCAGGTGACACTCCTCGGACCAGGCGGCGGTGTGGTCGTTCTCGGCGTTGAGCACGCTGTCACGGACGACGCCCAGGTTCAGGTCGAGGCCGTTACCCTGGATGAACGTACCGGCGGCGTACAGCATGAAGATCGCGGAGGTCGGCCACGCGGTCATCGCGGTCGCGTTACCGAACTGACCGGCGCCGCGCACCTGCCAGTCGTTGACCCACTGGACGCGGATGTTCAGCGCGGCGAAGTGCTGGTTGACCTCGGCGTCCGAGATCTGTCGCACCTCGACGCCGTTGCGCCACGCGAGGTCGGCCTTGATGGTGTCCTTGACCCAGAAGGGCGCGACCGCCTCGAGGACGTCGTCCTGACACATGCCGTAGCGGGCGCGGTAGTCGGTAGCCGCGAGCGACAGACCGCCGTACACCTGCTGGTAGACCGGCTGTCCGGTCACGGCGAACCCACCGGTGTCGATGGACGCCGTCGACCGCGCCGCCATCAGCGAGATCAGTCGTCCGTTCATCGCGTGCGCGTGCGCGGACATGATCAGCTGCAGGAAGTTACGCGTGGCCTCGGGGTACGCGTCGTCGGTGAGGTTACCGGCGGTGACGCAGACGCCGTAACACTCCAGTCGCTCCTCGCTGAAGGTAGGACATGGGACGCGGATGCACGGCTTGTTCGGTGCACCGGTGACGGTGGCGATGTCGTCGGCCTCGGTCCACAGCCACGGGATCGAGCTGTTGTTGAACGAGACGCTGAACCCACCGAACGCCTGGTTGGTCGTACCGAAGACGTCGGCCAGCGACGGCGAGGTCGGGAACGAGATGCCGCCACGCGACACGCCGAACGTCGGCACGTCGATGAGACCGTCCTCGCAGGCGATGTTGAAGAAGTCGTAGCGGATCTCCGACGGGGCGCACCAGCCGCCGCCCGCGACCAGCGCGTCCTTCCGGTCGCTCGACGTAATGTGCTTGATGAGCTCGTCCACGGCGGCCGGCGAGGTGCGATCGTCGATGGTGTGCTCATACTCGTTGCGGATCGAGGCTACGAGCTGGTAGTTCTCGTTGCCGCTGGTGACCGGCATCGACTTGGCCTTGCGCTGGAACAGGTCGACCATACGCTCGAGGTCGTTGACGCCCTCGCCGCGTGCGACGCCCGGGATGTCGACGCTGGCGGTGACGGACAGTCGAGCCGGCGGTGCCTCGGCGCCCTGCGGTGCGAACTGACGTGCGTCGGCGAGCGACGGACGTTCGATCACCTGGGTCAGCGCACGACCGGCGACGCGGTCACCCAGCACGTTGACCATCGCGGAGGTCACACCTCGCGCGGCGGCAGCGGCGATGGCCTCGACGTCGACGGGCGCGCTCTTGTCCGGCGACGTCTGCGTGCCGGTAGCGTCGCCGTCAGCACCGTGAACGCGAGCCTGCAGGTTCGCCTGATCCTTGAGCAGCTTAGCCCGGCTCGCCTCGGCCTGCTGCGCGACGCGGGCGTTACGCGCGGCCACCTCGGCGCGAACGCGGTCGATGTCGTCGGCGAGTCGCAGGCCGTACTGGATGGTGTCGGAGGTAACGTCCGCGATGGCGTTGATACGATCGAACTCGGCAACCGCCTGGGTCCCGTAGCTCTCGAGCTCCGCGTCGCTGACGAGCGTGAGGTCCTGCGGGACGTGCACCAGCTCCTCGGGCTTGTCGCCCATACCTACCTCCTAGATGAAGAGCGTGCGGGCACTCCCGCTTGACTCTATATGTTGCAGACTAACAGGCTAACGTCGCTCCGGTGAGGGTACCGGGGTAGGCTGCCCGCCGGCGGTGACGGCCGGTGCGACGGTGGACGTCGCGGGAACCGGTGTGGGTACCTCCTGCGGCGTCAGTACCGGACGACGCCTCTTACGACAGTTACACATGCTACGCTCCCTCCATCTCGTGTTCGTTCCGGCGTACACGCGTCGCGAGCACGTTCATGACGCGTCGCATCGCCTCGCGGTTGAGGTCGTCCTCGGTGAGCTCGACCATGCGGTTACCCGGTCCCAGTGCGGCACCGGCACCGGCCGCGACCAGCGCCAGCGGTGCTCCGGACGCGACGCGTGCACGCGGTGGCGACAGCGGGAAGCCCGGGACGTTGACGGCCAGTAGGCCGACGAGACGCAGCTTACCTCCGATGCGACGCCAGTCGCCGGACAGTCGACCGGACGCACGCAGCTCGTGAACGCGCGACGCGGCCACGGACGGGCGGATCGCACCGGCGACCCAGAGTCCGAACTGGTCGTTGCCCACGGTGACGTCGGCGACGGCCGCGCCCGTGTTGTCGTAGTGTTCCGCCGCGTGCGACGCGCGGTAGCCCAGCGGCGCGTGTCCGGTTCCGACCGTGATCTGTCCGACGCCTACGCGTGAGCCGTCGGCGCAGACGACCTCACCGGTCATGAAGTACGGGTGCGCGTCCTCGCGCGGTAGCGTGATGCACTCCTGCTGGTGACCGATGTGGCACTCGCCCCACGGTGCGGCGTGTCCGTAGACGCGGCCCTCGTCCGTCACCGTGATGCCGGTGTGCACCGAGAACTGCGGATCCTCGAACCACGCGCGCTCCGGTCGCCACGCGTCCAGCGTGATCGCGGCGGTCACCGCGTCGGTCTCGTCCAGCGGCGGTGGCTCCTGGCCGGCGTCGCGCAGGTGCTGTGCGAGGTGCGCGTAGATCGCGGCTCGGTCCTCAGGACCGTGCGCCGAGGTTCGCAGTGTGGCGATGGCGACGGCACACGCGGTCAGGTTCGCGCCGAGTACCTTACCGTCGTGAACCTCGTGATGTAGGTAGTCACAGTTGATCTTTCCGACGCGTTCACCGACCGGCTCGTCGACCCAGGCGTACGCCTGTCGAGCCTGTGCCAACGGCATGATGTTGGGAAGTCGCCGCCACGCGGTCGCGTCCCACGGTCCGTCGGTCGTCTCCGTCTGGTGCGCGAGGACGACGGCCGGTGAGATGGTCGTGCTCACCACACTAGAGATGAGCGCGTCGTCCGGTACGCCGAGCTGGATGCGTGCCTCGACGAACGCCGGGATGTCGCACAGCGTGGCCGCGCGAACGCGACCTCCGTTGTAGATGACCTTCTCCGGTCGACCAAAGAGCATCAGCAGTGGGTCGTCCTCGTCGACGCCCTCCGGGTTCTCGGCCCAGACGAACTCGACGTCGGCGTCCTGGATGTCGTCGGCGTCGATCGAGATGCCACCGGCGAAGTTGTCCTTCATGCGTCGTGCGATCTCGAAGCCGTCGGCGGACTCGATGTCGAACATGCCGCGACCTCGGACCTGGTTACCGACGCGCCACACCTCGTCGATCCGACCGACGGACACCGTCACGTCGTGGTCGCCGCCGTGCGAGCCCTCCTTCTGCCAGCGAAGCAGCGCGTTGTCCGCCCAGGTCAGCGCGTCGACGCCGAACTCGCGACCGTCGCCGGTCGTGACGCCCTCGACGACGAGGACGCCGTGCCACGCGGCGCGCGTCGCGTACTCCTCGGGCGACAGGCACTCGCCGTTCGGCAGTCGCCGGTGGCCCTCGGGACAGTCGTCGGTCGCGCATGCGAGCGTCTCGGCAGCGGCGACCGTGGCCGTCGCCGTGTTGGTGACGACGGGTGTGACGTACGTCCTGACGGGTGGCATGGTTAGTTCGGGACCTGTCTCACCGACGTAGGCGATCGAGTCGGTCACGGTGGCCTCGTTCTCGGACGCGTACAGCGCGGCGAGCTGGTCGTTCGCGGCGGCCTCGGACGCGTGACAGCCCGCCACCGAACCGTCGGCGTCCTTCACGACGGCCCACGGGCTTCCCTCGGGGCACTCGGCGTGACCCTGGACGATGTGCCACGGCACGATGGTACCTCCTGACGTCGAGGCTACGGTAGCAGCACGTCCCAGCGGCAGGTTCGTAACCTCACCGCCGAACGCAAGTCTTACACGATCAAAGGTCACATCACCGAGGCGACGCAGTAGGTCAGCGTGCCGATCCTGATCGGCCGAGTAGATGAGGCAGATGTGCGGCTGCCACGGTGTGTGCTGGATCGGCATCTTGACGTCGATCCCACCGTCGTACAGCGCCTCACCGACCATACCACGGACGTAACCCAACGACTCACCCTCTGGCGAGTCACCGACGTTGAGCACCCACGCGGGGTCGTCGCTCGTCGGGTTCCACTGGGCGACGCCGAACGCGACCGCGTGAACGGGCTGCTCATCGCGATCGGTGATCTTGCTACCGATCGCCGTGATCATGCTCCTACGTACCTCGTCGTCGACGTCGGCCGCGTCACCAAGGTAGTAGAGCGTCAGGTGTAGCTCGTCACGCGGTTCACCGCCGTCGACCACGAGGCGGTCGAGATCCGCCTCAGACGGCACCAGCGCGATCATCGCGCCGGTGTGACTAGCGTCGGTGGCCATTAACGCGCTCCGGTTCGGTAGGCAGCAGCTCGTCGTCGCGCGCAAAGATTCGACGTCCGATCCGGACGTCGCCGCCGCCGTCGAGGAAGCACTCGTAGTTGCCCGACGTTCCCGGTCGGATCGTCACACCGTCGCGAGTCGCGTACGTGAACGGACACGAGAACAGGTGCTCCTGACACAGCAGCGGGTGCTTAAGCTTCCAGCCGGTGACGTTGAACTCCATGACGTGCTGCGATCGTGCCTGTAGGATCACGAACGCGTCGCGTCGCTCCACCTGGGCCGCCACGTTGTCGAGGTCGTCACCCGGCGCCTTCGTCGAGTCGGCGCCGGTCGAGCCGGCGTCGCCCTCCTGGTAGTCGTCGTCCCGGTCCGGAAGCGCGTCCGATCGCTGGTGGTTCGCGTTCCGCTGGCCGGTGACGTCGGTGTCCGGCTGCTGCGCCAGGTACTCCTCCGGTAGCGGCATACCGGTCAGCTCGTGCAACACCAGGAAGCCGATCTGTGGGTTCGACGCCAGTCGCTTCAGCACCATCTCCTGCAGCTCGGTGTCGGTGGGTGCGTCGTCCTCGGTGAGTCCGATCTCTCGACGTAGCGTCTTACCGTTGACCTCAAAGCGGTCGTACGCCTTGAGCACGTTGTTCGACCGGTCCGGACGCGCGATGATCTCGGACGCGTCGTACCAGACGACCCAGTCCTCCCAGTCCTCGACGCCCTCCGCGCGCAGTCGTGGATGAAGGTAGCCGACGGTCAGACCGTTGGTCATGATCTCGACGTCCGGCGCGATGTGCACCTTGATCGCCGACTCCTCGAGCTGCCACAGTCCCCAGTGGTTCAACGAGCCAGCGTCGAAGAGCAGCTCGGTCGGGACGTTGATCATCGACGCGAGCGCCCGTCGCGCCGCGTCTCGCTTCTCGATGATCTTCTCGTCGAGCTTCAGCGTGAAGTCGATGTGCTTGATCTTGTCGATGTACTCGCCGGGTACGCGGATCGGGATCGGCACGACGGAGGCGGCGGTACCCGGCGTCTTGATCGCCTCAGACGCGGTCTCGATCCACTCGCGGACGAACGGGTCGACGGCGTCCTGAAACTCGGGACGGACCGGGAACGTGATCTCGTCTGGGAAGATGACGACGCCGGCCGACGCGAGGCGCGACAGGTACTGCGCCTGAATGTGACGGTTGGCGAGCTCCAGCTCACGCATCGCCGAGCGCGCCGCCTTGGCCGGCGAGTACGGCAGGTGACGGTAGCGCTTATGCGGTCGCCAGATGCGGACGATGAAGTGCTCAGGCGCGAGCGGCCGCCACTCGATGTTGCCGAGCGCGGACGTCTCGCTGATCACCTCGAACGTCTCGACCCGACGACGAAGTTCGTCGTTGGAGCGAACCTGCCAGCGGTTTCGCCCGTTGATGACCTCACCGATGAGCCAGCCCTCACCCGGAATGTCCAGGTGGACCGACAGCGACGACATTAGGTCGGCGGTACTGCTCAGGTCGTTCGAAAGCTCGGCGACGATCTCGGCGGCGGGGCCGTCGTCGACGATGGTCGGCTCGTCGTTGCCGGCCTCGATCTTACCGGCCCGCAGTCGAACGCGCGAGACCATGTTCGAGCGCCACGTGACGGCGTAGCCGAAGTCGCCCATCTCGTCGTAGTAGTCCCAGAGCTCACGCTGCCAGGACTCGTACTGCGGGACCAGCGCGCGGCGACCACCGATCATCGACGTCAGCGCCAGCGCGGCGGCCGTCATGCTCTCAGGCTGGGTCGCGGTCACGACGGGAGGTACCGGTGGTAGGTCGGCCAGCGACGTCACCGCTGGGTCCGCGACGAACGGTGCGGCGGCGTGTTGACGGGTCCAGGAGCGACGCCGGAACGGCCACGCCATGTCCACTCCTACCTACGCGTCAGGTACTCCTCAAGGTGCGACAACCACGGTGCCACGGCGGCGGCCCCGCCCCAGACGAGCAGCGGGTACGGTAGGTCGCTCGCCAACGTTACAACGAGAGTGACCAGACCGGACACCCACACGGACACGCACCAGTAGCAGCCGGCCAGGTACTCGAGCCACCATGGGACCCACGCGGCCGGTCGAACGCCCTCGTCGTCGTCACCGGTTAACTTAGTTCTTACCCAGAGGATCGGCGGAAAGTTGTCGACGACCAGCAGTCGCGTCACACGGTACGACGTCAACGCGACGAGCGTGAACAACCAGCCGAACGCCACGTTACCTCCTAGCCGATGACGTCGAACCCCAGGTAGTCGAGCGAGAACGCGGTCGGAAGTCCGGTCGGAGGCTCACCGATGCTCTCCTGGTAGCGCGCGTACGCCACGCGTGTATCGTGGTCCGCGATGCCGTTCACGTTGCCCGGCTCGAACCCACGCGACCGAAGCATGTGCTGTACGAAGCCAACGGACTGCGACGCGTCGCCGGTCGCGAACGCGGTCGCGACCGTCGCCGCGCTGACGTCTACCGCGACGCGACGCGACGGTTCCGGACGCGTCGACGTCGGCGCAGCCGGCTGGTCGGTCCGCTGGTCGGTCGTCGCCGGTCGATCGGTAGTCGGCGCGGTCGTTCGCTGCGACGTCGTCTCGGTCCTCACCGTATCGGTGACGGTCTTGTCCGGCGTCGCCGTCGTCCGGGTCTTACCGCTGGTCTGGCCGGCCATCGTCGTCCCTCCGCTAGGTGTCGGTGACAGACTACGCTATCGATCTCACGTCGAGACGATGAGGACCTCCCACGACGTGGAAGGTCCTCACGCGGTATTGTACGTGCTGGTTACGGAGCGCCGGTGACGGTAAACGGCACGGTGACGTCGACGGTCACGTACCGCGTGTTGTCCTCGAGGTCGGTCACCGTGATGTCGTAGGTACCCGCCGTCGCGTACTGGAACGAGGCCGTACCGGTCGCCGGCTCGTCGTCGTCGACGGTGTCGGTGCCGCCCCAGTCGATCGTCACGTGGTTGTCGGTACCGGAGTTGTCCCAGGTGAGCAGCGCCGTCATGCGCGTCGCGTCGGTGGTGTCCTCCGCGACGTCGGCGGTCAGCGCGGCCGGCTCCTCGTCCGGCGGCAGCTCGTCGATCAGCATGGCGAGCAGCTCGGAACCTCGCGCGTTCAGCGTCGCCGCCGTGTCGACGAGGATCTTTGCGATCTCAGCAAGTTGTCGTGTGTGTTCGGCCATCAGTGTCCCCCACTGTGTCGTGAACGGTATCGCCGATCGCAACGATACCGTCGCTACCTGACGATCTGCAGGCGGGCGACACCTCCACCGAACTTCGCCTCACCACGTAGACTCGCGGACACCATCCGCTGGTGCCACGCCGGCCAGACCATGGCGTCGAGGCGGTCCGGCGAGAAGCCGAGCTCCTCGGTCCAGGTGACCAGCTGGTCCTCGAGCTCCTCGAACGTACCGACGTGATGCCAGTAGCCACGCTCGGACAGCGCGGCGACCGGCTCGGCGCGAACGCGCTTGCCTCGCGACGCGCGCGTCTGACGCACGGGGATGTTGATGCCGAGCTTCTCGGCGGCACCGGCGATGGTGGCGACGGCCATGTCACCGCCGAAGTTCACCTCGACGACGACGTCGTCGGCCTCCCAGTCGACGGCGGCACGGACGACAGCACGACCCCAGCCGTCCGGTGACTCGGTCACGGTCCGGTCGTCTAGGACGTAGCCCTGGATCCGCGTCTTCATCTTACCGTCCTCGATGAAGTTGCTGATGCTCTTGCCGACGACGATGATGCCCTGCTCGCCGGCACCACCGGACGGGTCGACGCCGACGCTGATCCTACCGAACGACGGCATATCACGTGGCTTGATCCGGTAGTCGTCGATGTTCTGACGACGCCAGAGTGCGTTCTTGTCCTCGTCGAGGATCTCCGCGTAGAGTTCCTGTCGACCGATCTGCAGGCCGCCGTATTCGTCGTACAGGGCCTCGCGGACGTGCGACTCTAGGTACGGGTTGTCGTCGGTCGTCGCGCGTACGACGACGACGTTGTGCGGCGTCTCCTTGGCGAGCTTCTTAATGAGCGGTCGCGGCTTCGGCGTCGTGCTGCCGATCCAGTGAGGTCGCGGACCGGAGCGGAGGCCGAAGCGCATCTGCTGCCAGCACTGCTCTAGGTAGCGCCAGGCGGCGAGCTCCTCCGCCCACGTCACACACGAGTTACCGGCGGCGCGCAGTCGCTCGACGTCCTCAGGACTGGACGCGCCCAGCAGCTTGGCCTGGCTGCCGTTCGGCCAGCGAATGATGGTACCACCGGCGGTCTGAACCATCTTCGCGTCGGGGCTGTGGTTGCGGATGCCGGACGGACCGCTGTAGCAGGCGGTGACGGCGTCACCGAGCGTCGGCGCGATGATGTTGATCCAGTGGGGGGCCGCGCCGCCGAGGCACGGCGGTCCCTTGACGTGGTTCGCGACGTAGTTCGAGCACGCGTCGGTCTTACCGGAACCACGACCAGCGAGCAACAGCCAGCCGTACCAGTCCCCCTCCGGAGGAACCTGGTGCGGGTGCGGCTTCCACTCCGGCGGCCGGAGCATGTACTGCTCGAACGCGCGGGCGGTCGCCGCTGCCACGTCGCGCTCGTTGGTCATGCTCGTCAGCGTAACGCGAGGAATGTGCTAGGTGCGCAGAGACGCTCATAACAGGAGCTGGAGGGCCCGGTACCTAGTCTTTCGGAAGCTCCCGAACGAGTCTTACCGCCTGAATGTCAGCTACCGGGACGGCTTGACGCACCTAGCACGGGGTTGTGAACGACGCAGCGTAGCGCGAGGTGACCGGTACCAGGTTGCGTAGAGAACGCCCAACCACCCCGTGAGCACGTTCGTCGCGAACGACGCGCTCGTCAGCGTCCTAGTACCGGTCCTACCGGGGTGTCCGACCTCGCGCTACGCGCGGTGTCGACCGCGCCCCACCGCGCGGTCGAGTCCGAGACCCCTAGCGATCCCAGCCCTGGTCAACTCATAACGACCGTGAGGCGCGATCATCGGGTTACCGAGCACGCTGTGCGGAGGTCGCCAGTTGACCAGGCCGTCGAGGGTCATGCGACCCATCAGGTCGTTGAAGCGGTCCGGCGTCAACCGTACACGTCGACGTAGCTCGTACGCGGAGCGCGGCGCGTCGTCGGTGTCCAGCAGCTCGTCTAGGACGGCGCGCGTCGACCGGTCGAGCGATGGAAGACGACGTCCGTGCTCGTCGACCAGAGGATGGTTCCGCATCCAGAACAGTCCACCGACGGTACCGACGAAGATCGTGGTACCGACCCAGAACGCCCAGTCCATCTCACTGCTCCTTCACGTTAGGTGCGTCTCACTGGGGCCTCGAGCCCCAGACCGTCGACCAGGCTGCGGTCCCTGGTCGCCGTCCTTCGCTTAGACGATGAGACGCGGTCGACCGCCGGGGTGACCGCCTCGCCCTGCCAGGTTACGAGGCCGTCTGCGGCCGACGAACCGACGCACGAGCTGGGGGTACCTCGCGCATCGGCGGTCCGACGTCGTTCTGTTGTTATGAGATAATCATAGCAGTACGCGTCATCGATCTGGTGACGATCACGCGGTGGTAGGTGCGCTGGACGCGCAGGACGCGTTCATGTCAGAGGGCAAGAATACCGACATACGAATCCCTCCGAACGGCCTTACCGTGTCTCAATGTCAGGTTGTCGGCACGGCTTGACGCGTCCAGCGCAGGTCATCTACCGCTCGGTGTCGATCACGTCGTCCACCGAGTGGATCATACCGACGACGACGGCGAGTGCCTGCTCGTCGGTAAACCCAGCCTGAACTAACGCCACGAACGTGCTGTAGAGCACCCTCGCCGATCCACGCTGACTCGCGCTCGGCTCGATCGCGCCGGTACCGTCAAGTTCATCAACGTCAAAGTCATCTGTCAACGATCCCGTCCCTCGTGTCGATGATCAACTACGACGATCGTAGTCGTCGTCGGCACGACGTTCAAGATCATCTAGCGTCGACGGTCGGCGTAGCCGGACGTTGGAACGCGACGTACAGCGCGACGCTGACCGCCAACGCGGTCAGTCGACCGAACCGAACGCGACGCGCGGCGCGCGTCCAGCGGACGTCGCGTCCGACCAGCGCCGGGTTGTTTCGTAGCAGTCGATCGCGAGGCGACGTCCGACCGCGTGGGTACTGGTCGGACAGCACCTGGACGACGGCGCCGATGGCGACGCTGATAACGAACGCGAGGACGATCAGGACGGCCATCTCGGAAGCTCCTGGGTCTGGTCGATCGGGTGGTTCAGCTGGTCGAGGACGCCGAGCGCCGGTGCCATGATCGTGGCGTCGCCGACGGTCGAGGTGACGAGGCGCTCAAGCACGACGATGCCGTGCTTGAGCTGAAACTCGGCGACGAGGTCGTCGAGCTCGTTGCTCGCGTCGAAGGTGAGCTCATCGGCGTAGTGACAGAACCGCTCGACCTCGTCGTCGAGGTCGGTCAACGCGTCGTCGAAGCCGCCGTCGTCGACGCACGGCTCGTCGGTGACGGTGACGGTACCGACCTCGGTCGGTTCGTAGGGTCGTGGGTCGCCGAGCTCGGCGACCAGCGCATCCCAGATCGGGACGTCGTCGGCAGGTAGTGGGGCTAGTCGAATCTTTGGCATCGTGACTCCGGTCGGTAGGTCGGTCAACTACGTCAGTCGAGCAGCTCGCAGATGAGCTGGACGGCGTACAATCCCAGCAGCGACGCGCCGAGCAGCACCAGCGGCGCGACCACGACCGTCGTGAACGTCAGTAGCAACGTTCGGACGACGCGTCGTAGTACCGTGGGTTTAGCGCTCGTCTGGACCACGATCCGTCTCCTCCGGTACGTCGTCCGCGTACGGCGTGACGGTGATCGAGATCATGACGTCGTGTGTGCGGGCGGCCTGGGCCAGCTTGTAGATCGTGTCCGTTCCGAGCGTCTTCTCGACCCCGAGTATCTGCTCCTCGGTGCCGGTGATCCGTACGTCGACGTGGTCATCGGCCACGACGTCTCCTCCTAGTGTACCGTGAAGCCCGCGATCCAGTCGGTTCGGAACGTAAGTAGCTTCGGTTGACCGTTGAACCGAACGTACAACATTCGTATGTTCGGGTGCCGACCCTCGACGTCACCGTACGCCTCGTCGTCGAATAGGTAGTCGAGAAAGCTGTTACCGGCATCGACCTCGTCGACCCCCAGCCAAGGTATCTTAACCGAACCGAAGCCACCGACGTCGCACGTGACCGTGAACTCCTGCTTACCCGACGACGCGTCCCGGTCCCGGCTGGGCTGCCGAAACCGGGACGCGTCTACGTCGAGCGGGTTGCCGCGACGTGCTCGTCCGAACACGCTACGCGGTGACCTGGGCGTCGTCGGTCGCGGTCGCGGTCGCCTTCGCGTCCAGCGCGGCGACGGCCTGGACGGCCGCCTCGGCCTTCGCCTCGATCTCGGCGATCCGGTCCTGCGCCGTCTTGGCCGCCTGCGCGGCGCGCTCGGCGGCGAGCTGTGCCTCGCGGGCGGTACGCTCGGCCTCTTCCTTGGTGTGCTCGACCTCGAACCTCGCGAACGTGGCGCGCTGCCGTGTCAGTCGCTCCTCGATGGCCGGCCGCTGCTCGGTAAGCCGGTCCACCTCGCGCTGATGCCGGACGACGCGCGACTCGTTCTCACGGATGCCGTACAGGACGTTCTCCAGCTCACGCTCCACGAGCGTGAGCTCCTCACGACGGCGCTGGTAACGTCGCGTGATCCCGAGCTTGACGGCGTCGTGGTACCGCTGGGAGAGGTTCTTGTCGTCCTGGGCGAGCTGACCGAACGACGTCGCACGCAGCTTGCTGCGCCGGTCCTCGAACTCCGCCTCGACCTTGGACCACGACCGCTGAAGCTCGTTCCACTCGTCGTGAGCAGCGCGCGTCGCGCTGCTGGACGGGTAGTCGTACGGCTGCTCGTGCTTCGTCTGCCACGCCTTGATCGTCGCGTCGTGCGCCTCGCGAGCCTCGTCCTGCTCCTTGCGGATGTCGGTCATGCCCTTGTTGCGCGTCCGGGTCAACTTGTTCCACTCGGCGTTGCCCTCCGAGGACAGGATGATCTCGGACGCCCAGGACCAGTCGAACTTGTCGTAGCGGGACTCGCAGACCTCGGCGGTCATCTCGACGCCGTCGACGTACCGCTCGTCCGTCTCGGGGAACTCGCTACGAAACACGTTCAGGTACGTCCCACACGCATTGAGGTTCGCGAGTGTGTCCTGCGTCATTCTCATGTGGTCAACTCTCCTTGTTCGTTCTTCTCTTGGTCGGACGGCGGCGTCGGTGCCGTCGTCGGTGTCTCGGTGGTCAGGTACGCCTCGGTGTCGTAGATGTCGTCGAGCCGCGTCTCCTCGGTCGCCCAGCGCACACGGTTGGCCTCGTAGGTACCGGCCAGCTCGCCGAAGAGCTGGGCGCGGATCCTCGTGAGGTCTCGCTCGATGAGCGCACCCGCGTGGCGTCGCCTCCTAAGTTGCTGGTCGTACTCGTGAGTCGCACCTGACGTGGCTGACTCTCGCCAGTACATGCGACTCGCGTCGATGCCGTGGTGGGCGGACCACTCGGTGACGAACGTCCGCCAGTCCTCGTTGATCCTGTCACGACGTCGGTCGAGCACGGCTACCTCGGCGTCGGTCTCTGGGCTGAACGCCTGCCAGAACCTACGCTGCCCGTCGCTGGACAGCAGCTCCTCGACGGCCCACCCCCACTGGAAGCTGTCGCTGTGTTTCACGCAGAGTTCGGGCGTGACGAGCGCACCGTTCGGAAACAGGACGTCGAACGCGTCGCGGTAGTCGTCGCACGCGTCGAGCTGCTCGAGCGTCTCCCTGGTCACGAACATCGGTCGTCCCTCGTCGGTCGTCCCTCGTGCGGTCGCAGTCCGAGTACCTCCAGTACGTGATCGGCGTCGTCGGCGTCCTGGGCGAGCCAGCAGACGGCCAACACGGCACGTCGTCGCTGCTGCACCTCGTACGCCTGGTCGTAGCCCGCCAGCGTCACACCGCGTTGGTACTCGGGAATCACACTACTCGTCCGCTCAGCACGTCGGCCTCGGTCGGCAGGTAGCCGTGCGACGGCGAGGCGTACGACCTCACGTCGTCCGGTTCCTCGACGTCGTCGAGCACGGTCGGTACGTCGCCGTGCGCGGCCTCGGCGAGCTCACGCAGCAGTCGCGCGCACAGCGCGACGGTGGCCGCGAGCGCGACGAGCGCCACGATCGTGGTCCTCATGTCGTTCCTCCTAGGTCAGCGGACCAGCGCGACGAGCACGACCAGTCCGGCGAGCAGCAGCGCACCGACGGCGAGAAGCACGACGGTGAGCGCAGCGAGCCAGCTGCGGATCCCCCGCTGCTCGAGCACCTGCTGCCACAGTAGGTCGGACGTGTCGCTGTGCTCGTCCACGTAGAGCGTCGGCCACAGCGTGTAGCGCAGCGTCGTCACGCGGTCGGACCACGTCGGTGGGTGCGTACGTGCGTGCTCGTCGGCGTCATCCCCGTCGTAGCGGTCGTCGGTCACTCGTTCCCCTTGGTCATCTCGACCGGTGGCAGGTCGTCGGTCGTCGTTGCTGGATAGATCATACTACGACGCATCGTCGTCATTGTGACGAACACGATCACACGGTCCGTTTGACAGACTGACGACGTCGCGACCCTCGTGACGAGCGATCGGAGGTGTCGTGGACACGATCTTACCCGCCGTCCTACAGTACGCACCCAGCTGGGGCGTCGGTGGTCTACTGGTCGTCATCATCGTGATCCTGATCCGTCGTGAGTCGCGCGTCGAGGCCGCACACGCCGCCGCGTTGGACCGGCAGGACCGGCTTCACGCGGCGGCGATCGAGCGGCTCAACCGTGACCACGACGCCGAGCTGTCGGAGCTCAACGTTAAGATCCGCGACCTTCGACGCGACATCGACGCGCTGGACCGACAGCTCAGCCTCGAGCGCGCCGCGCGGCTCGGGCTGTCCCGTCGAGGAGTCGCCGCGCTGGACGTGGACACGACCACGTGCACGGCGACGATCCACTACACGGACGGTACCGACGAGGTTAGGCAGATCAGTGGCGGCTGCGACGACGTGACGTCCTAGAGCCACACCGCCAACCTACGTGCGACGCCGAGCAATCCCGCCGCGCCGAGACACACGAACAGGTAACCTCCGTAGTTGAGCGCCTCGTACACGAGACCGGTTAGGTCGTGGTTCGGTCGTGCCACGAACTCGTCGAGGCTCGACAACCACGTCAGCCCCAGCGCGACGACGCCGGTGCACACCAGTGCACCGACGACGACCCCCAGCAGCTGGAACAACGTCGCGGTGATCACGCACGCACCTGCCACGCGTCACCGGCGGCCGGCGGTGCGTCGACGTGGTCGTACAACGACAGCACGTTCAGGTTACGTGCCAGCGAGCCCCACAACTCGGGCAGCGGCCGGACGTCCGCGAACGGGTCCGGCGTCGTGCGCGTCTCGATCCCGACGGCGGTCGGTGCGTCGTGAAGCCGAGGGTAGACGGCGACGTGTGGCACGCCGGGTGGCAGCCAGAGCGTCCCACCGGCGAAGAGCCACTCCTCGTTCTCGAGGGCGTCGCCGTACAGCGTCAGGACGCCCTGCGGTCCACACTCCTCGAGGCGGACGTAGACGTCCGTCTCGTCGTGCACGTGCGGCGTCGACACCTTACCGGGGTCCATGAGGATGCCCAGTTGACACAGCGGCGAGCCCTCGGCGTTACCGCCGGGTCGACCGTCCAGGATCACGATCAGGTCCTGGCCCTGCATCGAGTCGAGTCGCGTGACGCCCGAGCCGTGGAGCGTCGGGTGGCTGGTCACCGGCCAGCGACGTGGTCGGACGTCGGGCGGAAAGAACGGTAGGTCGGTGGCGTCGGTCATCGGTCATCCTCCTGGGTGGTCCTAGATCTTATTCCCGCAGCTCTCGCAGAAGACGTTACCGTCCTTGTCGACGGTACCGGGGCTGTGGTTCCCGTACTGGCTGCTCTGCCTCGTGGAACAGTCGCACCTCATGCAGTCGTCCCTGACCCACTGAGGTGGGTCAAGGCCGTCGTCGAACCGTCTAGTACACATACGTGGTCAGACTCGCTCTTCTAGGTCTCGATCATACGATCGCAACGTAACGTCGCGATGAGACCTACCTGTTACCCGGTGAGATCTTACCGCAGCCCACGCAGACGCCCATGCTGTAGCTGTGCGATACGCCCGAGTCGTTACAGCTGCACTTACCGCAGTTCTCGACGACCTTGCCGTCCTCCTTCTTACACGACGGCACCTCGGTTCCGATCGTCTGTCGAAGAAAGGTGTTCAACACCTGGAGCTCCTATCATCATCATCGTCGGTCGCGGCGTGCGGCGGGATGATACCGCACGCCGCGACCCCGGCGCGTCGCGCCGCCGAGGGGAAGGACGACCGGTCGAGGTTCAGTTCCGATCGAACGGCGGCGCGACGGATAGATCATATCGAACGTCGTCACCACGTCGGTGACGGACCCGCGTCGGACACGCCGAGGTGTGACGCGCTCTCGTTTACGAGATCCTTCCTCCACAGCGTCTACAACGCTCGTTCCAGCTGCCGATCGTGTCGGGATCGGGCACGTGTCCGTGACGAGCGCACGTGCGCGCCCGCCGACCGATCACGCGTAGGCCGAGCCAGAGCGCGAGTCCGACGAGGACGAGGACGAGGACGCCGGTGTTGTTGCCGGCGTCGGTAGCGGCGGTCAGGGTAACGACGGTCACGTGACTACGCTACCGCTCGTCGTCACCGTTCTCGGGACCTAGACGAGGTCGTCCTCGGCGGTCCAGCTGGCGGGCAGCGTCGGAAAGACGCGTCGCCGAAACGACTCGTAACGCTCGCGCATGTGCTCCTCGAACCAGTCGGTACCGATCCCGTGCTCGGGACAACGCTCGTACCAGTTGGTGCCCACGTGGTGGTGACCGGCGCGCACCGGCGCGCACCGGCAGCTCTTGGTGTTCATGTACCTCCTAGCGATCACGATCGATCCGAACACGTCGCAGCGGGTCGACCCGGCGACCGTACTCGATCGGTCGTGCGTAGCGCGCCTCGTCGAGCGCGCGCCCCGCCTCGGCGACCCACGCCTCGACGAACCGGTTCGACGATCGTCGGAGGTCGTCGGCGAGCGTGCTTACTCCCGAGGGCGACCTCAGCGGCAACACCGGCTCGGGCACGATCCGTGGGTCGTCGCGGTAGACCCACTCCTCGCGCACCGTACCCACGTCGTCGACGACCACGTCGAGCAGCATCCGACCGCACCGCGCGCAGCGCTCGTGGTAGTTGTCCCAGCGCGGCACGTGCGCGTTCTGCCGGGCGCACCGCGCGACCGGCGACTCGCCCAGCCGCCGGTGGAACGCGCGGACCGGCCGAGTCAGCGGGCCCACGACGGCGTTGACGGCACGACCGATCGCGCGGACGGCCGTTCCGTCGTGCGTGGCCATGTTCAGCGCGGCCGAGACGAACGTCACGGACGCGCCGAAGCCCAGCAGGAAGTGCCCCACGGTAACGGTGGTGCTCACGATCTATCCTCCTCACATGCACGGTGCGCTAGGTACCCGTCGTTGAGCTCCTCGACGACCTCCAGCAGGCGCCGCTGGACGTACAGCACGTCCACGTCCGACGCCAGGTGCAGCGACATCCGCAGCGTACCCACGCCGAGCAGCGGTCGTTCGAACTCCAGCGACGTCGCGGTCAGTGGTGAACCGCCAGACGACGGTAGCGGACTCGTCACGGATCCTCCTCGTCGAGGTAGCCGGGAGCCCAGCCGTCGTCCGGCAGTAGGCGCAGTTCCAGCTCGGCGGGCGCGTGACGTCCGTCGGGTCGCTGGGTGACGTCCAGCCGGTAGCGATCGGACCGGGTCAACTGACGGTCGGTGAACGTCACACGTGGGTTGCCGTCGGCGTCCTCGTCGTACGTCAGCAGCGGCGTGGTGTCGTACGCGGACGCCGAGCTGTGGAGCGCGGCGAGCAGCAGCTTGATCACCCGCTCGTAGTCGTCGCGTGAGCTGAACATCACGGGGCCTCCTCGAGCGCGTCGCGCAGGTCGCGCAGTCGGTCGTACAGGTCGTCCACCAGCGCGGGATCTAACACGATCGGTCGCCGGCCGCCGGTGGCACGACCGGGATCGCCCGCGCGGACGCGGACCAACAACCTATCCAGCCGGTGCACGACGTCGTCCACGCTGGTGGTCAGCGGCGGGTCGCGGTACAGCTCGTCCTTCTCACTCACGGTACCTCCTCGGTCGCGACAGTCTCGGTTCGGGTGCGCACCTCCCCACCCATCGTGACACAGGCACGGGCAGCTCCAGACGCACGGTACGCGTCGTCCGGCGGGGCTCACGGTAGCTCCTCCGGTACCAGTAGGTACAGCTCGACGTCCGACGGCTCGATCCGGCTACTCAGCGGCTCGGAGCGCAGCCGCACGTAGTCGCACACCGCCTGCCGGGCACTCGTGGTCCGGAACCCACCGGCGTCGCGACCCGGTGTCTGGGTGACGCCGAGGACCTCGTTGGGAGCCGGCGTGTAGCGGTCCACGCGGTAGATGAGCAGCTCGTAGCCGGCGGCGCAGTCGCGGTCGTGACCAGCACCGTCCGGGTGCTCGGGCCGCGCGTCCGGCTCGTGGTCGTAGATCGGCTGGGCGAGCACGCGGTAGCGCGGTCGGTCGGGGTCGACCGGTGCCACCTAGCGGCCCTCCCGGCGTCGGCGCTCCTCCTCGGCGGCGGCCTGGATCATCGCCTGCTGCAGGGCCCGGTGCTCGGCCACCTCCCGCTGTCGCTCGCGTTCCCTCTCGTCCTCGGCCTCCCGCGCCGCCTTCGCGGCGGCCTGACGCTCCTCCTCGAGCTTCCGCAGCGCGTCGTCCTGGCTGCTCATTGATCCCACCGGAACTCACGGCCCTCGCGCTCGGCCAGCTCCCTGGCCGCCCGCAGGGACTCCTCGTGCTCGCGCCTAACACGCGCACGCTCGCGGGCCTCCTCGGCCTCACGCCGCTGGCGCTGCTCCTCCTCGTACCGCTCGCGCGCCAGCTCGACGTTCCGCTGGATGATCGCGTCGCGCTCGCGGCGCGCGTCCTCGCGCATCCGCGCCTCGTAGTCGTCGTCGTGTCTACTCACGTCGTGCTCCTCTCGTCGTCGTCGGTGCGTCGTCGGTCAGTTCTTCTTCTGGTCCTGTCGGTCGCCGGTGCAGTTGCACTGCTCCAGCAGCCGCTCGCACAGCTCGCAGATCGCGGGGCTCACAGGTGCTCCTCGTCGGTGGTCGGCGGTCGGGCGACGGCCAGCGCGCGGACGACGTCACCCACCCATGCGGGCGCGGTAGCTAGGTCGGTGAACGACCGCTGCCGCTCGGACGGCCGGGGGTAGCCGCACACGTGGTGTGCGTCGAGGCGACAGAACCGCGCGTGCGCGTCCCAGCGCACCAGTCGGGTCAGGTTACGGCCGATCACCATCACCTGCGTGACGACCCACGGGTCGGAGGCCAGCGGGCAGGCGTCAGGACGTGGACGGCGGTAGAACACGCGGACGCGGTGCGGCACCAGCCGGACCCGCACGCCGTCGCCGGTCGTCGCCTCGTATGTGTGACCATACCGGTAGCGCGCGCCTAGGTCGGCCTCGACCAGGCGCGTCTCCACCACGTTCGTCGACGTGACGTCCAGCCGCTCCAGGAGCTCGTCGTTACCGGGGCACGTCGTGTCCCCGCAGGTGACGCCGGCCGGGTGGTACCAGCCGAGGCGGCCCGCCGGTCCGGGGTCGGTGACGTGCCGGTAGCGGTGGAGGACGCCGGCCGCGTCGGTGTGATCGGCCAGCGGGTCGTAGCGGTCGCGCGGGTCGGTGAGGCGCTCGGCGGCCAGCAACTTAAGATCCGGTCGCTCCAGCGGGCACGACGCGTCGGACGACGCGTGACCTCGGTGCGGGGTACCCGGGCACGTGCCGGCGTCGTGCGCGGCGCGCAGCCGCGCGGCCTCGTCGCGGACCTCACGCCACGGGCGGTAGTCGCTCACGGTTCCTCCTCGTCGGCGGGGTCGGTCAGCGGCAGCCGATACAGCTCACCGCGTAGGTGCGAGACCAGCGTGCCTACGTACGCCGGGTCGTCGGTGTTCTCGACGGCGTCCAGCAGGGTAGCCAGCCACACGCGCAGCTCCGGTGTCACAGCTCCTCCGCCAGCTCGGTCTCGACGCGGCGGCGGAGCGAGCCGTCGCGGTGCGCGGCGTAGGCGGCGGCCAGCTCGGCGCGGCCCGGGTCGCGGTCGGCGGCCTGGGCGCGGCCCAGGTTCACCAGCCGCAGCAGCGCGTAGGCGAGGGCCTCGGCGTCGTCCGCGTCGTAGCGATCGGCGAGCGGTCGGTCACCACCGGTGACACCGTACGGCACGTAGACGGCACCGTCCTCGAGGGTCAGCCGCAGCACGTCGTCGTCGTCGCCCACGGGTACCGTGGCCACGACCACGCCGGGCGGCGCGTCCTCGCCCTCCCGGTCGTGGGGGTAGCTGAGGTCCACCGGGTGGGCCCGGGCCACGTGGGCGTCCAGCTCGGCGAGCAGCCGCGACGCCCCGCTGGTGAGCGTCACGGACGCCGGCAGCTCCAGCAGGTCGGTCACGGTCGTGTTCAGCAGCAGGTCCAGGTCGTCGCCGGTCAGGCCCAGGCGCGCGCCGAGCAGCCGGCGCTCCACCAGTGGGACGCGGTCGTCGTCGGCGCGCAGGCGCGTCCGGACGTCGTCGATCAGCCTCACGGTGGGTCTCCTCCTAGGTCGTCGCGGGTCGCGCGGTCCAGCTCGCCCAGGAGCAGCACCAGGCCGGCGGCCAGGTCGTGGACCTCGTCGCGGTCCAGCTCCAGCAGGGAGCTGCCGGGGCCGTGCTCGTCGTCCTCGAGGTACACCCGGGCGTGGTCCAGGACCAGTCGCAGCGGCGACGCGTAGCACCGAACCACGGTGACGACCGCCTCGCCGAGGTCGGACGTCCGGTCCACGGCGGGACCGCTCGGCCGGGTCCGGGGGAGCGGCGGAGGTACCGTCGGACGGCGCACGCGTGGCGCGTCGCCGGACGTCAGCAGGTCGCGGGCGGCGGCTACGGCCGCCTGGGTAGGAACGTCCGGGCGCGGGCGGTGCGCGTCGGTGGCGGGCTCGTAGCCGCCGGTCGGGTCCGGCGGTGGGTCGGCGGCGGTGGGGGTCACGGCGTCGCTCCCGGTGGTAGGTTCGCGACCAGCAGCACGAGGCCGAGGACCAGCAGGAACGTCCGGGCGGTCACGACGGCTCCTCGACGTGCAGCACCAGCACGTCGGCGACGTCCTCGTACGTCACCTTCAGCAGCTCGGCGTGACGACCGTCACCCAGCGTGACGACGAGGTCTGGGTAGTGGCCGCGCGACGTAGGCGTCCACAGGTACCACAGGTCCTTGATCAGCTGGGCGAGTCGGACGGCGTCGGGAGACTGGGTCACGGGGACTCCTCGTCGGCGTTCGCCTCGACTAGGTGACGGTGGACGTCGTCGGGGGACGGCTCCTCGGGGGACGAGGCTAGGCGGTCCAGCACGCGCAGCAGATCTCCCACGCGCGCGTCGTCGCGTCCCTGGGTCAGGTACCACGCGTGCGAGTCACGCAGCTCGTCCAGGCGATCGCGCTCGCCGGCGGTCAGGACGCGGGGGTCCGGCGCGGGCCCGGCCAGCGGGTTCGGCGGCGGGGGCTCGTGAGGCAAGGTCACGGCTGGGTCTCCTCGATGGTGCTGAGCTCGGCGTCCAGCTGGGCCAGCTCCAGCTGGGCCTCGGCGACGGCGGCTACGCACGCGCAGATCGCGACGGCGATGAGCACGGACTGAAGCTGGTAGCCGGTCACGGGGGCTCCTGGGGTCGGGGTCAGGTGGGACGTGTCAGGTCGGGGCGGGGTCAGGGTCGGAAGCCGTAGGACGCGGCGAGGACGGCGGCGAGGACGGCCACGACCAGCGCGACGACCAGCGCGAGCAGCAGGAGGCGGCCGAGGGCCTCCAGCGGGCCGTCGCGGCGCGGCGAGTCGCGGCGTGGTCGCGGTGGGTCCGGGCGGTGGGTCGGGGTCGGGGTCGGGATCATCACGGGTCCTCGGTTGGTCGGTCGCGTCGGTCGGAACGCTACCGGTCGGCGTCACCGTACCGGTGCGGTACCCGGCGGTAGGCCGGAGGTCACGGCACCTCGTCGGCGGAGACGGGACGCGTGACCACCATGGGATCCCAGTCCAGGTCGGCGGGTGCCCAGTCGCGCAGCAGCGCGAACAGCCGGTCCAGCAGCTCGTCGCGGCGCGCGGTCGGGACGTCCGGCAGCGTCACCTCGACGCGCCACGCGTCCGGTGAGGGCGACGGTTGGGTGGACGACGGCTGGGTGGGTGGCGGGGAGGTCACGCCGGGGTGCCGTTCGCGCCGTCGCGGGCGGTCCGGGCGGTGGCCACCAGGAGGTTGGACGCGCGCCAGTCCAGCGCCGCGTGGTACCCGCCGAGGTTCACGGGGGTGCCGTCGGGGGCGACGCCGTCGACGCCGAGGACGACCTGGCCGCCACCCGACTCCCAGGTCAGGGAGACGCGGAGCTGGAGGCGCCGGGGCGCGTCGGTCGCGGCGGCCGGGTGGCCGGCCTCGGCGAGGGCCGCCTCCACGTGGTCTAGGTCGGGGCCGACGTCGAGGCCGGAACCGAGGGACCGGTCGCTCTCCTCGCCTCCGTCGTCGTCACCGGTGTCGTCGCCGGTGTCACCGTCCTCACCGCCGGTGCGGACGGCGGTGGCGTGTGAGGTGGCGTGGGCGAGGGAGCGGTCCAGCTCGACCACCCGGCGGCGCAGCGCGTCGACGGCGTGACGCAGCTCGCCGTGGGTGGCGTCGTCCGCGTCGGTCGCCAGGCCGTCCAGCGTGGCGCGGGCGGCCGCCTCGAAGGCACGGTGCACGTCCAGCTGGCGGCGTAGGCGGCCTAGGAGGTCGCGGGCGACGACGTCGGAGGACACGACGTGTGGGTCCAGCTGGGACGGCGGGACGGCAGACAGGTCACCGGCGCGCACGGTGACGTAGTTCGCGTGGACGTACTCGCGGGGCATCGGGGGCTCGCTCTCTACCGACGCGCACGGTGAGGTGGCGACGGCGGGTGGGACGGACGGTGGCGGCAGACTAGCGCGGCGCGTCGCGGGTCGGACGCGACGCACGGACCCGGCGGACCAGGAGGCGCACGGTGAGGGCGGCGTCCAGGACCAGCGCGAGCGTGAAGGCGGCGTCCAGCCACAGCGGGCGGCGGTAGCGTGATGTGAGGTCGACGGGTCGTCTGGTCTCGGTCATACGGCGGACGGTAGTCGTCGACGACGGCGGTGCGGTGCGGTACCCGATCACGCACCACGGCGGCGTACCAGCTGGAACGTCGCGAGGACCAGGAGGGACGACGCACCGAGGAGTACCAGCGCGGCCCGGGCGCAGCCACGACGTCGAGGTCCACGGCGGGTGGTACGGACGCGGGTACCGGCGGAGGGAGATGGGGAGGGAGAGGGCAAGTTAATCACACCTGGGATCTCTTGAACGCACAACATCAGCGGTCGTCATTGCTCACGGGTCAAAGTTCTTGGACGCATAATATCAGCGGTTGCCGACGCCCACCTGGGCAGTTGATCTTGTGAAAAACGATCTTACCGATTCGGCAAGATCATGTTTGCATATGCAATGATGATCTTGCATCCCGTGTAAGATCATCGGGCGTGCAAGATCGTTTGTTAGTTACATATCCGTTATCTGAAAATCTGGATTTTCACGCTATTGATCTTACCCGTCTGCTAGACTACTGGTACAGCGGAAAACGGAACAGCCAGATCGGACCGCAGACCGCGACGGCGGACCGGCTAGTTGATCTAGACCAGCTAGTTGATCTACCAGCAGTTGATCAATGACCGACGATCTTTGACCGATAGATTGGCGTGTAAGATCATGACCACGTTACGCGCGTACGCGGTTGGTTCCGCGTTCACGACCCGCGACGTAGACGGTACGGACGACTTTGCCTGGCGTCCGACCGACATCTACTGGACCGACGTCGAATACCGGCGTCCGCGACCGCGACCGATCCGACCGGCGCGACCGCGCCGTACGACGCGGCGTACCGCGTCCGCCGTTACCAGTCGGATCGATCCGTCCGCCGTTCGGACGCTGGACCAGCAGCGCGCGGTAGCGCGCGGTCTGTAGCCGGTACGACCGGACTGGTACGCGTCGCGTACGCGTATCGGTCTGGACGTACCGACTACAGATTGGCTGATCATGGACGTTCCGTACGACCCGGACACACGTGGCACCTTGTACCGCGTCGACGCGTTCAACGTCGACGGCGGCGCGCGTGACGACATCGCGTTGGTCGTCTTCGACGTCGACGGCGAACCCATCGCACGACAGATATTCGCCGACCCGGCGTTGCACGCACTGATGCCGCGCGAACCCGGCGAACTCACACCCGCCGACTGGTTACGTGACGTCATCGACGCCGCGTTGAACTCGGACGGTCGTGACACCTGCGACGACTGCGGTAACCGCTACGACGGCGCACGCCCATACGGCGGTCACGCCCTCGACTGCGACTACGCGGACAACTGACGAACTTGCACGAACACCTAGCGTGGCGCACGTGTCGACGAACTCGCACACCTGCGCCCGCGCTAGCTGGATCGTTCGGTTCAGCGAACCCGACCCAAGGAGCATCGACCTATGACCAAGATCAAGGCCACGATCGTCAGCGCGGCGCTGAGTGTCGGCGTGCTGTTCGGCTACGTCGCCACGGTGACGAGCCCGACCGAACCCGCCACCCCCGGGACGATCAAGCGTGACGACCGCGAGGTGACGGAACTCTACTGCCCCACGGAGGACAGCTGCACCCCGAGGTGGAACACCTACACGAACACCTACGTGATCGTCCGGGTGACCCCCTGATCTTGTGCTTGAGGCTGGTGACCGGACGAACCCGCCCGGTCGCGGGCCTGAGGTACCCGATCAAGGGAGAGTAGATGATCAACACGCAACGAACCCAGTCCCCCCGACGGGCGGGTAGGCGCGTCGACCCCACGGTCGTGCGCGAACGCGTCAAGGTCAAGCCGCCGTGCCTGGCCTGCGCGTCACGTAGTCGCGTGGCCGCGCACTCCTGCCGCTGATCTTGCGCGAGGTTCGTGGTCGACGAACTCGACCACGTTCCTGGACCAAGATCTAGGAGGAAGATCGTGAGCTCGAACCTCATTCACCGCGTCAAGATCCTACAGGTCCTTCCCGACCTGTCGACGCGACAGCTGGTCGCCTTCCGCATGGCGGGTGATCAGGACGACGTCGAGGCGTTCGGACACCTCATCCAGACGAACTGGATGCGTGCGAACCCGAACTACGCGACGATCATGATCGTCGACTGGCCACGGTCGGACGAACTCGGCGAGCGGTTCCACCTGCCGAGTGCGCCCGAACAACCGCTCAGCTACCTCTGACCCAAGGCCGAAACGTCGCGAACCTGCGACGTCGCAGCGTGAGGCGCTGCCTGACGATGGCCGTCAGAACTCGATCAAGGAGGTGAGGTTCGTGGACCGATCGCTGATCAACCGCGCGCTCGCGAAGGCGATGGCGTATAAGCAGTGCGGCAACGACGAACAGGCCGAGTGGTGGGCCCGCGAGCTCGTCCGCCTGCTGGAGTTGTCCGAGATCCTCAAGGAGGTCCCGTGAGGTACTACCTGGCGCGGCGAACCCGCGCCGTGATCGGTGAGGCCGGCGCCGTCGCCCACACCGAACTCGGCGTGGCGACGAACGCCGCGCGAGCGCGCGGCAAGCTTCAGACCGCCATGCTCGTGGAGGCCGCGTTCCTCGAGCAGGAGGCCAACGGCCGGAACTCGACGCTCGACCGCGCCGCACGGCTCCGCAAGGCCGCGCAGGACGTCGTCCCGAGGTTCTCGGACGTCGTCTACGCGTCCGTGGACGTCGACGGCGTCCGGTACGGCTGGTACCGCACGACGGGTACCGACACGGACGACCTCGAGTGACCGGACCGGCGGGTGGGTAACCCGCCTGGTCCGACCAGTCGGCCCGGCGACGCCGGGTCGGTCGGTGGGACCAGTCAGCTAAAGAATCTTGAAACGTCTGGGTCAATAACTCACGACGTGTGCTAGACTGGTCGTAGCAGGAACGGAACGGCAGACCGGCCGAACCGCGATCGACGACCCAAGGAGATCAGCATGACGAACATGATCGACACCGTGCCCGAGACCGACGAGCAGCACCCCGTCACCTCGTCCACGCCGACGCCGGCCCCCGAGGCCCCGGCCCCCGCGCCGGTCGTCGTCCCGGTGGCCCCCGCGCCCCGGACCGGTAACGCCGCCTGGGCCAGCGAGGCGGACCGCAAGGTGATCGCGGACCTCCACGCGTTGATCCGTGCGGCGGGCTACACCCGCCCGATGATCAGCGCGGTGACCGGCTTCAACGACAGCCGCGTGTACCTGGCGCAGCGCGCCAAGGCGCAGCTGCACGAGGTCCAGCCGTGGCTCGCGTACTTCCAGAGCCTGCCGCGCGACGAGGCCGGCAACTTCCTGCCCGCGCCGGGCAGCAGGCAGGCCAAGCCCAAGATCGAGGACGTCCAGCGTCAGCTCGACGAGGTCCGGGCCGACCTGCAGGCCAAGATCGACGCGGCGGTCGCCGCGCTGTCCACGGAGGACGCCAAGTCGATCAAGCAGCTGCGCGAGGTCGTGCAGGCCGCGCGCGACGCGCTGGTCGGCACGCCGGTCGAGGCTCCCGCCGAGGTCGTCGCCACCGCCTGATCCGGCGACGGTCGGGCTCCGTCCCACGCGGACGGAGCCCAGGCCGTGACCGGTTAGACGGAACACGACCCTAGGGAACACAGATGATCAAGTACGGGCAGGTGACGGCCATCCTCACACCCGAGCTGCGACAGTTGGCGCTCAATCACATTCGTGAGACCGAGCAAGGCGACGAGGCGGACCGCCTGATCACCTACTTTCAGGAGCAGGAGACGAAGGACGGTTACGTCCTAGACGCGGCGAACGACGACGTAGAGGCACACATGATCGTCGTGATCGCGCGGGCGCTGCTCTGGGAGCACGAGCGTTGCCCACACTGCCGCAACCGGTACGACGTGAGTGCGATCTACCGTGGTCACACGGCCACGTGTGAGTACCGCGACGTCTAACGAGGTGACGGTGGAGGCCCGACGGGGCGGGCCCCACGCCGTGACCGGTTAGTCGACCGAAGAAGAGAAGGAGGTGTCACGTGACGTACGTTGAGCCCACCGAGAAGCAGTGGGGCTACGTGTACGGCCTCGCCGGCGAGCGGGAGTACCCCGCGCTCGGCACGTGTGGTGAGGAGCGGATCGAGAACCTCGGCGCCATGCGAGAGAACCGTCAGCTGGACCGCTACCAGGTGATGGACCTGATCGAGCTGCTCAAGGAGGCACCGCTCGACCTCGAGGGGAACCGACTTCAGCCGGGAGCCTACCGCCACGACGGCACGATCTTCATCGTGCAGCTCAACCGGGACAAGACCCGGCTGTACGCGAAGAGGCTCGTGGAGATCGGTGGTCGCCGCCTGAACGCGGCGGACGAGGTCGTGAAGATCGACTTCGACTACGCGCCCGGGATGCTCAACCGGCTGGATCCGGATGAGCGGATGACCTGGGAGGAGGCCAAGCCGTTCATCATCCGGTACGGCATGTGCCTGTTTGGGCACCCGCTCAAGGACGCCAAGTCGGTGGAACTCGGCATCGGGCCGGTCTGCCGTAAGATGTTCGCCGAGTTTCGGAAGCCCGCACCACCCGTGGTCGACGCCGAGACCAGCGCGGCCCTGGCGGCGCTCCTGCCCGGCGGGTCACGTTAGGTCGTTGCGGGCGGTTCGTACCGGTCTACCGGCGCGTTCGCGGTAGCGAACGATCGTAGACCGGCGCGTTCCGGCCGACGCGACTGTGATATGATTAACTGGACCGCGCGACCAGACCGACCGACGACCAGAGGAGCACCAGGTGGACCCCGACGTTACGCTCGCGGAGCTGCGCGAACACGTGAAGGTCATGAACGACGAGGCGACGTCCCCCGCGCTGCGCGCCACGCACGGCGAGTGGCTGCAGGAGCGCTTCGAGCAGCTGGACGAGTGGCTCAGCCGAGGTGGGTTCCCGCCCAGCGCGTGGAACAAGCCGCCGCTGTCGCTGCCCGAGACGCTCGACGAGCTGCACGCGCTCAGCACGACCCCGTCCGGCGCGAACGACCGCGTGCTCGCCGGCCCCGAGGCCGTCGAGTACAAGCGGCGGCGTGCGGCGTCGGCCGGCCTCGAGGCGATCGAGCGCGAGCTAAACTCACACCCGACCTGGACGACGCGGGTGATTCACCCGTGAGGTCGGTTCGTCGCGACGACGTGACCCACCCGCGCGAGCTGCCGGACCGCGAGCGGTTCACGCCGCTCGCGGACCTCGTCCGGGAGACCGGCGAGAAGGACCCGTGCCAGGTGTGCCACGAGCCCGGCACCGTCGACGACCCGGTGGGCCACTTCAAGAACCCGGCGCAGGTCGGCGCGTACGTCATGGCCCACGGCGACTGCGGCGAGGCAAACGGGCTGGAGCTCGCGTGACGCCTCGTCGTCCGACGTCGCGCGTCCCCGCTGGATCGGCGTTGCCGCTGGCGGTCGCGCTGTCCGGCGTCGCGCTGGCGGTCTACCTACTGCTGACCGTCGGCGTGCCGGACGACCGGCCGACGACGCGGCCCAGCGACGACTGCGTGGACCGCGTCGTCTACCACCAGGCGCGGCTGCGCGACTGCTGAGAGGAGGTAAGGATGTCCTGGGACGACCGTGAACCTCACGCGTTCTATACACCGGGACCGCAGACGTGTCCGCACTGCTCTCAGAGCTTTCCACAGGCCACGGTGCAGTCACACGTGGACAGCTGCGCGAGCAACCCAACTAACCAGAACGACGAGTAGAAGGTGACACGTGCCACGACGTAACGACGTGGGTGACTTCAACACGCAGGGGCAGGACAAGTGCCCCCACTGTGGGAACTACTTTCCCGAGAACTGGTCGGCGGGACACATCGCCACCTGCCCGAGCCGTCCGGTCGAGGGCCCACCGACGTCGACCGAGCAGGACGAGTAGGAGGTAACACATGGTGATCAACGACCAACCACCGTGCCCCGAACACAGCCACTGGGGCACGTGCCTCGGAAGGAGATAGGTGTGGCGGACGACGAGGAGAAGCCCAGGCGGGTCACGTGCGAGGGCTGTGGCATCACGGTGAACGCCGACGAGGACGGCCGCCCAGTAGCACACCTCGCGCTGGGTGACGTGCAGCTTGGGCCCTGCCCGTACGGCGGCTGACGGCCGAGGCTAGGCAACTTGACCTCCTTAAGGAGGTCAGTTTACCAGAGACCGACGAGAGGAGGCCGATGTGGCGAACGGTGAGCACCCGGTCCTGCGGGTGGCGTTCGACGACGTGATCGCCGACCGGCGACGCGGCGAGCGGTCGCTGGCGGCCGTCGAGGCGCTGCTCGAGGCGTACGACGAGGTCGACGTCGACGCCGTGTACGGCGTCGACGCCACCGCCGAGTCGTACCGCGTCGCGCTTCGACGACTCCAGCGGGCGCCGACCCGCGACGAGCTCGGCGACCTAGTCAGGCGGCTAGCCAGCGAACACTACACGGAGCTGTCCAGGCTGCAGGAGTTCTGGGTCGCGCGGATCCAGCGCGGCGACCCGATCTAGGAGAGGAAGCACGATGGGCGAACCACACACCGAGTACCGCCAGCGGATCACGATCAACGTCGACGGCACAAGGTCGACCACGGGTACGGGCTCCAGCACGTGCACGTGCGACTCCAGCGGCGGCAAGGATCACACGCGGCTCATGGAGACCGTCGACCTTCGTGAGGAGAACCGCTAGTGAGGTCGACGCACGTGTGGACGAACTCACACGTGTGTCCTCCTGACCAGCGGAAACCCGCGGGTTGAACCCCATGAGAGGAGACGACAGACGCGTGAGCGCCCAGCACCGCGCGCCGCACCAGAGGGTCCAGCTTAAGCGCGTGTACACCGACGCGCGAGGCAACTTCTACGACACGTCGATCGGGCAGGACGACTGCACCTGCGACCACGACGGTAACCACACCGTGGTCACCGAGCGGCAGCCGTTCGAGCCGCCGCCGGCCAGCTAACTTCCTTAAGGAAGTTAGTCTACCAGAGAAGAGGAACGAACACGATGACGATCAGCTGCGGACCAGGCAACCACACCGAGGGCACGCCTCAGGACGAGGGCGACCGTCGCGTCGTCCGCTGCACGGTGTGCGGCGAGACGCTCAGCACCGGCATGATCCCGAGGCCCGGCGACCCGGACAGCGACGAGTGACCGACGACCGACCGGACGACCCACCACCGACGCCGGCCACGACCTGTCCGCACTGTAACACGCCGCTGACCAGCGACGAGGCCGTCCAGCACGTGGCGCGCTGTCCGCAGCGTCCGCGTAACCCGAGGCCGCGTTAGCGCCGCCCCGTAGAGGCCGTCCAGCGTAGCTGGGCGGCCTCCGGCGTCTATCGACCCAGTCGTGCCGCCAGCACGTCAGATGGCATCTGAGGCCCACGGAACGCGCCGTTCCGATACTCCAGGCCGACCGTCGTCGGCTCCAGGCAGCCGTCGTCCCGCGTCCGATGCTTGTCGAACCCGGACACCGTCGAGAACGTCCGGTGACAACCCGCGCAGTGCGCCGCGCCCGCCGCCGTCCAGCGGGCGGCGCAGCGTCCGCACGTGCCGACCGTGCCCGACGTCACGCGAAACCTCCCTCGACGTCCGCCGACTCCAGCTGGAGCAGCTCGCGGTGCGCGACCGCGAACGCGACCTGCCGCTGCTCGGCGGTCAGCTCGAGCGCGTCCAGCGTCCGGCCGAGCACCTCGGCGACGAGGCGACCCTCCAGCTCCACCTGCCTGACCAGGCGCTCCGCGACCCCGGCGTCCACCGCCGCCTTGGCGGTCCGCGCCAGCAACGTGCGCTCCAGGCGCGACTCCTTGAGCCAGCGTCCGACGGCTACCGAACCCGCGCCTCCGTCGTCCGCCCGCGTCGCCTCCACCAGCTGCCGGTCGACCCAGGCCACGCGGCCCGCCGCGAGTCGCGTCGACAGTAGTAGCGCGTCCCAGGGCGAGACCTGCAGCTCTCGTGCTACGTCCAAGGCCAGCTCCCACGCTCGATGTTGACTACTACTACCGTGTGCCTGGCACGGACCGAACCCACGGTGTCGCGTGCCCTCGCCGGCCAGCAGACGGCACGGCCGTCCGGCCCGCGTGCCCCGGCGCTTCAGCTCGGGACACTTGAGTGCGAGTCTGCGCGCGTATCCACGACCGGCCACGTCCTCAGTCTACTCGCTGGACCGCGACGAGACGCCCGGTGACGTGCCGAGGTACGGACCGTCGAACGAGTCCTTGATGAGGTGTAACGCGAACGCACGTGCGCACTCGCGGTGGTAGCCGAGTATGTCACGTGATCCTCGCCACATCACAAACCACTCGTCTCGGACGAACCGTCCACCGCAGAAGTCACACGGTTGTCCGACGAAGATCGAGCCCTCGTAACTACTCGTATCGTATGTGCTCAAGGTCGCTCCCTAGCGTCTCTGGTCCTCGTCCAGACGCTAGCTCTGATCGTCTTCGGTGCCGTGAAGATGTCCCGGTTCCGGTACCGGAACCGCATGATGTTTTTTGGGCCCGATCTCACTAAGATTTTGGGTCCGGTTCCGGTAGTTCCGGTAGATACCGTATGAAGCCAGTAGAGCCAAAGTCCTGGCGGGCGTGTGCGCGCGCGTCGCTACATACTCTATTTTTACTGGAACTACCGGAACTACCGGAACCGTACTGGTCAACCGGTTACCACTACCGGTTCCACTACCCGGTTCCACTACCAACTCCTATCAATTTTTAGGTCCTATCTCACCATCCGGGTTCCGGTACCCGCCTAGGTACCGGAACCGCCTACCGGAACCCCCTACTCGGGTACCGGAACCGTCCTTCGATCACGCTCGTCGAGCCACCTGCAGACGCCCTCGCTGGTGTCGTCTAGTCGTCGGTCGACACGATCCAACGGATGCCGTTGAAGCCCCTGACCTTTCTGCCCTGCATCTTCCACTCGGCCGGACCGACGCCGTCCAGCTCGAACCCACTTACCGACCGCGACAGGTAGACGTTGTTCTTCCGCTCGTGTGTGCGCACGCCGTTGAACTCGCACCAGCGCTCGTACGCCGCGAAGAGCTGCTGACTGGTGAGTCGATCCGCCGGGTCACCGGTGACCTCGACGTACTCCTCGAAGAACTGAAGCTCGTAGTTCTCGTCGTGCCGGAAGCTGGCCACGTCCGCGACGACGGTCTCCGGCGTCGCGAGCCGCCGCGTCCGGTAATCCCGCAGTCCCGTCAACGCCCAGTTGAGGATGCCGCCGGCCTCCTCCTGGTAGAGCACGTCGCCGAACCGGTCGATGCGCTGCGCGTCCGTGACCTTCCCGTGACAGACGATGCGGTGCAGTCGCTTCCAGACGCCGTCCGAGTCGTCCTGCAGTCGAGGCGCACCGTTCCCCGCGATCCAGAGCTTGAACCTTGCCTCGAACTGAAAGAAGTCCTTGCGCATCTGCCGCGCCTTGAGCAGCTTAGAACCGGTGAGGGCCTTGATGCGCTCCGCGTTGAGCTTCTGCTCCTTGCGTGTCTCGTCGACGAACACGAGCCGCGCACCGAGTAGGTCGGCGATGACCGTCGGGTGCTGGTCCTCGCCGCCGACGACCAGGCTGGGCGCCGCCGTCTGCGCGTACGACCCCATCATCTGCATGATCGGCTCGATGAACGTGTTCTTACCGTTCGAGCCGCGACCCTCCAGGAAGAAGAACGACCGCGCGCCGACGTCGCCGGTCAGCGTGTAGCCGACCGCACGCGCCATGTACGCCACCAGCTCCTGGTCGTCGCGACAGAGCAGCCGTACGTGCCTGATCCAACGCTCGTAGGTCGCGTCGGGGTCGTAGTCGACCTCGGCGAGCTGGCTGCACAGGTCCGTCGGTTCGCTGGGACGTAGCTCACCGGTCAGCAGGTCGAGCGTGCCGTTCCGCACGACGAGCAGCTGCGGGTCGGTGTCGAAGACGTCCGACTGCACCACGATGCCCGGCTCGGACCGCGCGCCCTTGATCGTCGCCTCGCGACGTGCTAGTGACTCCGACTGGTGCGCCCACTGCGTCCACCGTCCCTGGTCGTCGCCGGTCTCCGTGAGCGCCGTCCTCCGGACGTCGTCGATGACGTGCTTGGTCAGGTCGACGACGCGCCCGGTGCGGTCCGGCGCCCACCGCCGACCGTCCCAGACGTACCACCGCTCGACGTCTGCCGCGTACCGGACGCGGTCCCGAAAGAGCCGCGCGAACCGCAGGCTGTTGCCCAGGTCCGTGGCCGACTCCTCGACGAGCGGCGGCTCGTCCACCGTGATCGTGCCGGTGCGGACGCGCTCGGCGAACGCCTGCATCGCCGGCGTGAGCTGCGTCGCACCACCTGGTGCGTACTCGCGTCGGACGCGGTCCACGAGCTTGATGATGTCGTCGGGGCACCAGTCGCCCTTGAGGTGTCCCGGTACGTTACTGATCCTCTGAAGCGCGCACATGCCGAGCGCGATCATCTCGGACCGACGTAGGTTGCGTGCCCGCAGCGAGCACATGTAGCGGAACAGCTCAACCTGCTGGTTGACCTCCGTACCGAGGCCACGTTCGAGGATCAGATCCGGATCCACCGGTTGACCGTCCTGATCCAGGGACGGCGCGTCGTCGTGCCGGTGATCCCCTCGGTCGCCCGCCGACGCCCGACCGGGCAGCTGGATCGCCGCGTCGTCCCGCAGTACGTCCAGCCACGCGCTGGGCAGCTCGGCGAGCTCCTCCGGACGCGGCGGCCGGTCCGACTCGGTGCCGTCCGGTCGGTACCACCGGTAGACCGGCTCGCCGGGCGCCTTGCGGTTGATCGACGGCCAGCACCGGACCCAGCGGTGGCCGCGCCGGATGACCTCGACGGAGCTGCCGCGCCCGAGGTCGCTGCGCCACCGCCCGCCGGCCGGCACGCGGTACAGGTGAATGCGACTGCGCTGGTCCGCGCCGCGCGCCGTGCTCGTCCACGTGGGCGGCAGCTCGCCCGCGCCGTCGCCGCCCAGCTGGTAGGCCACGTAGTCCACCGTCTGATCGCCGTGCTTGTCGCCGTAGACGTCGACGTCCAGGCCGAGCACGTCGTCCGGCAGCCGCAGCGCGACGTTGTGGTCCCCGTGCGACGCGACCCACGCCGCGACCTGGTCGTCGTCCGGGTCGACGTCGTGGCCGCCGCTGAAGCCCGCCGGCACGTGTCCCGGTCGTCCGTTCAGGTCCGCCGGCAGCACGCCGCGCCAGCCCAGGTCGCGGTACACGCGTGCGGCGTCGCCGTACGGGGTAGTTGTGCGTCCGCTGATACGATCTGTCAAGATGAACGCCGTCCTTCCTCTGTGCCGGAGTTCGTCCCATGATGGGTAGCGGTCGGGGACGTCGCGTCTGACCACGCGCGGCGTCCCAGCTACCGCCGCCCACCGGGCGTAGACGCCGACGGTACCGTCCCCTCGTTCCTCACACCTTGTGGTGTTTCGCGACGTCACCGGCCTACCGCCGCACCGGGTCCGTGCTCCCGACCGCTAGTCTGGACCGGTCACCGACCGACGCCGTGGACCTACCGAGGAGCCTCCGACCGATGCCCACACCACCCGGCCGTCACCGCGCCTACCGCGAGCCGGCCACCCGCCCCGACGTCCGGCCGTCCGGCTGGGACGTCACCGATCCCCCGGACGAGCCGCGCATCAGACACGACGGCCTCGGCACGCTGCTCGCGCTGATCTCGCTGGTCGTCGTCCTCGCCGTCGTCGTGCTGACCGTGCTGGGCTAGGCGCGACACCGATACCGTGACGTCGACCGGTAGCGTCGACGTCGTTCGACCGCCGGTCGGACCCGCCGCGCACCGGGGCCGCACTGCCCCCTCGTGCGCCGCGTGGCGGCGGTCGAACGGCGTAGGAAGGTTCGGCGACGCGCGTTCGAACACGAGCGGACGCGCGTCGCCGGACCGGCGTGCGCGTCACCGCGCCGGTGACCGACCGGCGTACGCTACGACCGACCGACGACCGGACGAGAAGAGACCACATCGTGATGACCCAGCCGCACGACCCACTGCGGTCGTCCCGCGACGAGGACGACGACGCCACCGACGAGGGCTGGACCGCCGAGACGGCCGCCCAGGCCGTCGCCGATGCCGTCGTCGAGGACCTGCTCGGTCCCTGACCCGACCGACCGACGACCTAGGAGGACCCGTGTCCAAGGACGAGAACCCACTCGCCGCCGCGATGCGCGAGGCGGCGGAACGCCAGCGCGCCGAGCAGGCGGCCCGCGACGCCGAGGTGGCACGACGACGTGCCGCCCAGCAGGAGGCCGAGGCGGCGGAGCGCAAGGCGAAGGCGGACGCCGCCGCCCAGAGGCTCGCCGACGCGGCCGTCGCCGACCTGGAGCGGTCGCGGCGCGAGGCGATCGAGGCCGAGAACCGCAGGCATGGCCGGTGAGCGCGAGCGACCTGACCGCCCTCGCCCGCGAGCAGCTCGCGCTGCTCCGCGCCGCCCCCTGGTACGTCGTCCGCGACGACGAGGTCGGCGGCTGGGCGGTCGCGACCGTGGATCGACCGACGTCGGAGCAGGACGTGGACGCGGGCGATCGCACGATGTTCTACGCCGTCTGGGAGGAGCTCGCCCGGGACGTCGTGACGACGCACAACGACCTCCTAGAGCTGCGGACCGCCGACCACCTCCGTCCGGCCGCGCTGGACGTGCCTCCGCCGTCCGACCGTTCGTACCTGGCGTGGGCCGACCTACGCGACGGGCCGTCTGGTACCAGCTGGGCCGTCTGTCACGCGTACGCCAGACGTATCCACGTAGATCAGCCGGACGCGCTGTCCTGGGTGATCGTCGACCTGGCGACGGACGTCGGGCCGCTGGCCGCCGCGCAGCTCGTCGACGGGCTCCGCGCGCTGCGGGCCGTCCGAACCACCGTCGCCCCTACCGTTCCCACCACCCCTACCGCCTAACCGAGGAGACCTGACCGTGGACCTGGACGACCTGGCGGACGCGTTCGACCGCGACCGCTCGAACCGTCACCGTCGTGGGACGCGCCGCTGGGCGCGCCTGCTGCTGACGCTGGCCGGTCTGCTCGTCACGCTCGCCGCCGTCGTCACGTTCGTGCTGGCGGCGGACGACGACGACGACGACGACGACGACGACGACGACGACTCGCGCGGACGCGTCGGCTCGGTGGTCCTCGTCGTGCTGACGGACGCGGCGTGACGACGCCCAACGCGCGACGTCCGCCCCCACCGAGCCGCGTCGACCGGCTGCGCGAGGTGCTGGAGCTGCTGGCCGAGGGCTACACGAACGCGCGGATCGCCCGTCACCTCGGCCTGTCCGAGAACGCCGTGAGGAACCGCGTCCGCGTGCTGTTCGCCGACCTGGGCGCGCGCGACCGCGCCCACGCCGTCGCGCTGGGCTTCCGCTGCGGCGCGCTCGGCGGGCCGCAGCACCGGTCCACCTGCGCGTCGCTACGACCCGGGCCCTGCGACTGCGGGGCCCACGACCGAGAGCTGAAGGAGCTATGATGAGTAGGACGAGGACGACGAGGACGTACCGAGCCGTCGCGCTGGCCGCCGTGGCCGTCGTGCTAGGCGGTCTGTCGTCCGCCTGTCTGCCGAACGAGGACGGCAAGATCCTCGAGGTGGAGACCGGCCGCAACGGCGTGAAGGTCGAGGTGAAGGACGGTGACGGCGACTACGAGGTCTACCTGATTCCCGGGACGACCTGCGCCGAGGGCACGTACCTACGGGACTGCGCCGACGCCGACGACTACCTAGTGCCGCGCGCGGGCGCGGTGCCCGGCCTGAACCGCGACCGCGACCGCTAGGAGAGATACCGTGTCACAGCGTGCCGGCCGCCTGGCGGTGGTCGTCGAGTTCGTGCGCGTCCGCGTGCCACCGTCTCCGGCGGCGGTCACGCGGAGCGCCGACGAGGCGCTGCTCCGCGCGTGCGTCGGGCTGCCGCCGGGCGCGCCGCTGACCGTCTACCGGAGCGCCGACCCGACGCTCCTACGACCCACGACCCAGGAGACATCGTGACTACGACGACCACCGAGGTTCCCACCCTTGAGGAGCGCGCACGCGCGTACCTGAACGACGGCCGCTTCTGCTGTATCACCTGCACGGACGTCCACGAGGACGCGAGGCTCGCGAACGCCGTCTGCGACCTGCTGCTCGCCGACGCCGTCGCCCGACTGGACGCCGTGGTCCCGGACTGGCGGACGCGCGTCGACCCGGATCGGCTGGACATGGACGACCTCAGGCGGTGCGTGATCGGCCAGGTGTTTGGTGACTACGGCCGGGGCGTCGACGAGCTGTACGGTCCGATCGGACACGGTCCCGGAGACGCGGCGTTCCTGGGTGGGTTCCCGGTCGAGTCGTGGCGCGAGCTGCTGGTCACCGCGTCGGCGTGACCGACGTGATCAGCACGACCGACGTGCCGACGACGGCTAGTCTGATCGCGACCTGCTGACCGACCGAAGGAGCTACCGATGCGAACCTCACTCACGGGCCGACCGTCCCGCTACCGACCGTCCACCCTCCTCGGCCTAGGCTACCTGCAGGCCCGCGTCGACGACCGGACACGCGCCCTGGTCGCGCTCGCCGCCCGCCGACTGGACGCCGTCGACCCGACGTGGTGGACGCGCGTCGACCGCGCCACGCTTGACCTGGCCGACCCACGCCGCTGCCTGCTGGCGCAGGTGTTCGGCGGCTACGAGCTCGGCCTCGACCGGCTGTACGGTAACCACCTGGGCAGCCCCACCGAGGGTGCCGCGTTCACCGGTCGCGTGTCCGAGCTCCTCTGGTTCGACGAGGTGAACCGCCGCGCACGTGAGGCCGCCGCGTCGGACCGCGAGTTCGAGTGCGTGGCGTCGTGAGCGAGGACGAGTTCCGCGACCTCGGGTCGAACACGCACACCCACACGTGGTACGACCGGCACGGCGTGCACAGCAACGACTGCACGTGCTCGATCGGCGGCGATCACACGACGCCGCCGCCGGATCCCGGGGAGCTGGAGAGGTGACGTCGTGACCAGGCAACCCCACCCGCTGCTGGACCACCTCCGGCTGACGGTGCTGACCGAGCTGGCCGTGCTGGTCCACGAGGCGTTCCCGGACGAGGACTCGGACCACGGCCACGGCTGCGAGCACCTGCTGGAGCTGGTCCAGGCACGGCGACGCGCGCTCGTCGACGGCGCGGTGCCGCTGGACGCCGACGAGTCCGCGCGGGCCGAGCCGTGACCGACGACCTGACGCGTCACCGCGTGGCCGTCGTCGTGGTCGCGGACGTCGACGCCGCCACGGCGACCGACGCGTCCGCGCTGGTGGAGCACACGCTCCGGCAGGCGCTGCTCGCCGCGCCCAACCTGGTCCGACGCGGACCGCTGGCGCACCGGGCGGCACCGTCGCTGCGCGTCCTCGTGAACGATCGTCTGGACGACCAGCGCGACGTCACCTTCGTGACCGTCACGGACGTGAACGTGGCGCTCGCCGCGCGGTACCTTCTCTTGGTGCCGGGCGGCGAGCCCGATCCACTACCGACCGAACCGACCGAGGAGTAGCGTGCCTACTACCCAGATCGAACCACCCGCCGTCCGCATGAACGCCGCGATCAAGACGCGCTGGGTCGCGGCGCTCCGCTCCGGTGACTACGTCCAGGGACGCGAGCTGCTGCACTACGACGCGGGGATCGATGGAACCTCACCACGCTTCTGCTGCCTCGGCGTACTGTGCGACCTCGCGTACCGTGACGGCGTGGTGACCCGCGAGGTCGTCGGCTCCGCCGGTAACCACGCGACGTACGCGTATCACGACGAGGACGACAAGGACGAGGACCCGGAGAGCTCGCTGCTGCCGAGGTCGGTCGCGCGCTGGGCCGGCCTGGTCGTCCGCGAGGACGGCCTCGAGGGCGCGCTGATCAGTCCGGTGGTGGCCGGCGTCGAACTGACCGTGTGGAACGACGGCGAGGACAGCACGTTCGCGGACGGCACGTCGCACGCGTCCGAGAACTTCGATACCATCGCGCGGCTGATCGAGGAGTACCTGTGACCGAGATGAATCCCGAGGTCAAGGCGCGGTGGCTCGCCGCGCTGACGTCCGGTGAGTACACGCAGGGCCGGGACCTGCTGGCGCGTGAGGTGGCACCGGGCGTGTTCCGATACTGCTGCCTCGGCGTCCTGTGCGAGCTGGCGTACGCGGACGGTGTGATCGCCCGCACGCTCGACTTCGACCGGTACTACTACCACGACGTGGGCGTCGACCGGGGGATCACTCCCGCCAAGTGCTACGCCACGCAGCTGCCGCCCACGGTCGTCACCTGGGCCGGTCTGCCGAACGGCAACCCCATCGTGGCCAGCGTCGATCTGGCGACGCACAACGACGGCAGCGTGACGGTGGGAGCCGAGCACTCGCGTCGGTCGTTCGCCGAGATCGCCGAGCTGATCAGGAGGCACCTGTGAACCCCGACGTGAAGGCCCGCTGGCTGGCCGCGCTCCGCTCCGGCGAGTACGTGCAGGGCCAGGGTCGACTGCGACGTCACGACGCCGACGGCACCACGTACCACTGCTGCCTGGGGGTGCTGTGCGAGCTGGCCGCCGCCAACGGCGTGGCCGAGTACCGTCACGGGCTGTTCTACGGGCTCACAACGCAGCTCGAGACCGGCCTCAACGGCGTGCTGCCGGTCGACGTCAAGGAGTGGGCGGGGCTGGCCAGCGGTGACCCGATGGTAGGTGGCCGGCTGCTCTCGACGTGGAACGACACCGAGCGTTCGTCGTTCGACGACATCAGTCACCTGATCGAGAGGCACCTGTGACGACGCGCATGGACCCGGCGGTCCGGGACGAGTGGGTGCGCCGGCTGCGCTCCGGCGACTACCCGCAGGGGTGGGGGCAGCTGCGGTCGCCGCTGGGTCAGTTCTGCTGCCTAGGCGTGCTCTGCGAGGTGGCACGCGAGCGTGGGATCGTGACGTTCGACCTCGCGACGAACGCGTACACGTCGGTAGCAGACCCCGACGAGGGCGACTACACCGGTCAGCTGCCGCCCGCCGTGGTGCGGTGGGCGGGGCTGCCGCAGGACGATGCGTGGGCAGCCGATCCTCGGGTTCGAGGTCTACCGCTGTCGGGCTGGAACGACGGATACGGTGTCCAGCGGGGCACGTTCACGGTGATCGCCACCCTGATCGAGGAGGAGCTGTGAGACGGGAGGTACGTGACCTGTGGGTCGCCGCGCTGCGCTCCGGTGAGTTCGCGCGGACCACCGGCAAGCTCACGCGTGTCGACGAGGAGGGTCGGCCGTACGGCTACTGCTGCCTGGGCGTGCTCTGTGAGGTCGCGGTGCGTGCGGGTCTCGAGCTACAGGTCAGCGACGACGTCGTGCTCGGCGCGCGGTGGTACGCCGGTGTGGACGACTTTCTGCCCCGCGAGGTCGTCGACTGGGCCGATCTACCGGCGCTGGACCCGCTCGTCACGTACGATCGAATGGAGCTGTCGCTGTCCACCGTGAACGACGACTACCGTCCGTCGTTCTCCGCGATCGCCACGGCGATCGAGGAGTTGTTATGACGCCGTCGCCGCGTGGTAAGCTCGCCGACGTGCCACTGGCGGTCCGTCGTCTGTGCTCACTGCTCTATCGTGCGACGCGACGACAGGCGACGGCGATCGACCGACTGCACGTCGCCCTCGACGCGCTGGCCGGTGGTATGGACCAGTTGCGTGACCAGGTCAGCGACCTGCGGGTTCGCCTAGACGCGTTCGACGCGGTCGAGGACTCCGCGCTGGACGAGCTGGCCGCACGCGTCGGTCAGCTGGAGGAACGAACGTGACCGCCGTCGACCCTCGCGAGCTGCCGGTGACCCCGCGTCAGCACGAGGTGCTGAACCTGATCTCGCGTGGCCTGGAGTACGCGGAGATCGGTCTCGTGCTGGGCATCTCGCTCGACACCGTCAAGACGCAGGCGTCGCGGGTGTACCGGCGACTCGACGTTCACAACGCGGCGGAGGCGGTCCGCGTCGGGTTCGAGCGTGGACTGCTGACCGCCCGTGACCCCACCGGGAGGTAGTATGAGCGTGATGATACGTAGTCATCACTGGACGGCACGTGCCGACACACGACGTGACGTCGACCTCACGCCGCTGCGTGCGGCGCTGCTGCGACGGGCACTGACCGTCGGTGACCTGTACCTCCAGCGACTCTACGCACCGGACGACCGCTGGCGCACCATGTTCACCCCGGGACCGCGCGCCGGACTCCAGCCGCTGCGTCCGATGGAGTCCGCACGCGCGCTGATGTCGCTCTGGCGTGGTGCCTACGTGTACGGCGTACAGCGTCCCGAGCTGTACGGCATGACCGTTCAGCTACACGTGTCGCGAGGCGCCGAGCTGGCGCTGCTGGATTGGGAACGACGAGAGGAGAGCTGACGTGGTAGGCATGCTCGTCAACGTGCACGACCGCGCGTCGTGCGCCGGTCACCCGTGCTGCGTGCACGACCCGTCCGATCATCACATGTACGGTTGGCGTCAGCACTGGCGGTCCGACCGACGGCTCATGGAGCGGCTGTGCTCGCACGGGGTGGGTCACCCCGATCCGGATCACCTCGACTACGTCCGCCGGACGCGCGGCGAGGACGAGGCGTGGGGTGAGTCGATTCACGGCTGCGACCGCTGCTGTGTTCGTCCCGAGACCGGTGACGACGACCGCTAGACTGACCACGTTCCGTCGCGTCGAACGGTCGCGTCGTCCGTTAGTGGGTGCGACGACGCGTCGGTTGCCTCGACGCGACGGAACGATCAAGATGTTACGACCGACGACACCAGGAGGATCACCACATGACCGACGTCACGAACCAGGAGACCGGTACCGACCCCGACTTCGTCTCCGCGCGCCTGCCGCGCGGCTGGGAGGCCCTGCTCGAGGGCTACGCGCGTCAGTTCAACGCACCAAACCACATCCTGACGGGCGCCAAGCAGCTCGTCGGCAGCTGGGTTCGTGCGGCGTCCGACGAGCCGCCCGCGCCGATCCCCGCGCTGCTGCCTCACGACTGGCCCGCTCAGCTCACCGCACTGCTCGACCGCGTGAACGCGCCGAACGCCACGCGGCAGGTGGCGTTCCAGCTCGTCGACGACTGGGTGCTCGCGGCGAACGACGCGGCCCAGGCGGCCGACGACGTCGCCACCACCGGGAACGGTCCCGGTGACTAGGTCG
>Ga0190265_10000097_pt1 | contig 93527 bp, 67 predicted proteins | sample Popmic124T_FD_133135 | JGI IMG/M metagenome (GOLD analysis project Ga0190265, IMG submission 133135) | Populus adjacent soil microbial communities from riparian zone of Indian Creek, Utah, USA - 124 T | ecosystem: Environmental > Terrestrial > Soil > Riparian zone | place: USA: Utah | collected... | reverse complement strand
GCTCCTTGCGAGGCGTACGCGGAGGGTAGCAGCCCGTACCCGCAGGGTATCGGCCGTACACGGAGGGTAGCACCTCGTACCCGGCGGGTAGCACCTCGTACCCACAGGGTATCCGTCGCCCCCCGCGGGTAGCACCTCGTACCCTGCGGGTAGCACCTAGTACCCGGTGGGTACGGGCCGCCCCCGCTGCGTACGAGGCGCGAGCACAGGGTACGGACCCGTACCCGCCGGGTATTGGTCCGTACCCGCCGGGTACGAAGTGCTACCCGCAGGGTATGGCCGCACGCCCGGGACCCCCCTCCTCGGTCCTCCCCCGCTGCGCGGGAGAGGAAGCCACCTCCCGCCGGCAGCACAAAGTTAGCGCCTATGCCTCCTAACCCCCTCTCCCAGCCGCCCGCCCGGACCCCCCGGGAGAGGGGGGAGTGACTGCGCCAACTGCCTCTCCAACAGTGGCTCCGCCCCTCTTGAGCTTCCCGGAGAGGGAAGGAAAGAGGCGGAGACGATGGGAACAAGGTGGGACGTCACGCGCCCCCCTCTCCCGGGGGTCCGGGCGGGCGGCTGGGAGAGGGGCTGGGGGTGAGGGCCGATAACCACGGACTTTCCAGACACCCTCTGAGGACCAGGCCTTAGCGCAGATAGCGGTCGATGTCGAGAGCACCGTGAAAGATGCCAAGCCTTGGCGATGTGGTCGTGAATCTCCCGGAGCCAACGCTCTGCTTCCAGAGTCCATCTCACCCGACCCACGAGGAAATCCTGGCCTCCATCTCCTCGCTGCTGATCGTCCTGCCTTCATCCGAATCAGCCAGGCCGCGCTCGACCATCCGCGCGAAGGCCAGCTCGCGCAGAATCTCGTCGAAGGAGCGGTCATGCTCGCCGAGCCGAAACGCTACAATCCCCCGCATGGAACGCGCCCCCCTCCTGGAACGCTACCGTGCCACCCGTAATCTCAGCGTCGAGCTGTGCCGCCCGCTGCGGCCCGAGGACTACCGCATCCAGTCTATGCCCGACGTCAGTCCACCGTGGTGGAACCTCGGCCACACCTCCTGGTTCTTCGCCAAGAACGTGCTGGAGCCCTTCGGCACTTACTCGGAAAACGATGCCAAGCTGGAGTACGTCCTCAACTCCTACTATGAGGCTTTGGGGCCTCGCATCCAGCGCGACCATCGCGGTCTGGTCACCCGGCCCACCAATGACGAGGTCTACCGCTTCCGAGAGTCCGTGGACTCCCGCATGGAGGAGCTGATCCTCGGCGCTCCGGAATCCGACCTGGAACGGCTCGGCTTCCTCGTGGTGACCGGCATCCAGCACGAGCAGCAGCACCAGGAGCTGCTCGTCACCGAGGTCAAGCACATCCTGGGATCGAACGTCCCCGAGCTGCGCGAGCCCTATCGTCCCGCCAGGGACCAGGACCGCGGTCCCGCTCCTGAAGCCCGCTGGTGCCAGATCCAGGGAGGCCTCCACGAATTCGGCAACGTGGAGGGAGGCTGGTGCTGGGACAACGAGATGCCGGTCCACAAGGCCTGGCTGGACGACTTCGCCGTCCTCAACCGTCTGATCACGAACCGCGAGTACTTGGAGTTCGTCGAGGACGGCGGCTACTCGAACCCCCTCCTCTGGCTGTCGAACGGCTGGGCCCGGGTCCGCGAGGAGGGATGGACCGCACCGCTGTACTGGGAGAAAAACGGGAATGGCTGGAGGATCTGGACCCTGTCCGGAACGCGCGAGATCGACCCGGACGAGCCGGTCTGCCACGTGAGCTTCTACGAGGCCGACGCTTACTCCCGCTGGAAGGGAGCGCGCCTGCCGACCGAGCGCGAGTGGGAGCACGCGGCGCGGACCTCCGGCTTCCCCGGGGAAAGCAACTTTCTCGACAGCGGCCTCCTCCATCCCCGGCCTGCCCAGGACGGCGACGGCTCTCTGGTCCAGATGGGCGGCGATGTCTGGGAGTGGACGACGAGCCACTACGAGCCCTACCCGGGCTACAGGCCCTTCGAGGGTCCGCTCATGGAGTACAACGGCAAGTTCATGGACAACCAGCGGGTGCTGCGCGGCGGCTCGTGCGCCACCCCGGCCAACCACATCCGCGCCAGCTACCGCAACTTCTGGCCGGCCGATGCCCGCTTCCAGTTCACGGGCATCCGGCTGGCGAAGGACGCATGAGGTCCCCCGACGTCGTCATCCTGGGCGGCGGCGTCATGGGCGCGAGCGCCGCGTGGCACCTGGCGTCCCGCGGCTGCCGCGACGTCCTCGTCCTCGACCGTTTTCCGGCACCCGGGCAGGGCAGCACGGGCCGGGCCACGGGCGGCTTCCGCTCTCAGTTCTCCACCGAGGTCAACGTCCGTCTCTCCCTCCTCTCGCGGGAGAAGCTCCTCCGCTTCCCCGAGGAGGTCGGCGCCGACTCCGGCTACCATCCGTACGGCTATCTCTTCCTGGCGGGCGACGAGGAGCAGCTCGCGGCCCTGGACTGGCTTCTCGGCTTCCTTCAGCCGCTGGGCGTGCCCGGGGTTGAGCGGCTCGGACCCGAGGACATCCGGCGGATCAACCCAGCCGTCAATACCGACGGCATCCCCGGCGGCACCCTCGGAACCACCGACGGCTTCATCCGGCCGCTGGAGATCCTGCGCGGCTATACCGAGGCGGCCCGGCGGCTGGGGGTGGGATTCGAGTATGGCGCCGAGGTCACCGGTCTGACGATGGAAGGGGACCGGATCGTCCGGGTGGAGACCTCCCGGGGGCCGGTTTCATCGCGATTCGTGATCAACGCGGCGGGCGCCTGGGCCGGGGCGGTGGCGCGGATGGCGGGGATCGAGATCCCGGTGGAGCCGGCCCGCAGACAGGTGGCGGCGACCCGGCCCTTCTCCGGTCTTCCCGAGACCATGCCGATGACCATCTTCCTGGAGGACGGCTTTCACCTCCGGGTCCGGGATGATCGCGTCCTTCTCCTCCGCTCCGCCGACCTCCCCTCCGCCGATCCGTTCGACACCACCTTCGACCCCTCATGGTTGCCCGGTGTCGTCGAGCGAGCGCACTACCGGGTCCCCTGCCTGAGAGAGGCCGGGATCGACCTGCCGGCCTGCTGGGCGGGGCTCTACGAGATGTCGCCCGACTCGCACGTGATCGTCGGTCCGGCGCCGGGGCTCGCCAATCTCTTCCTGATGAACGGCTCCTCGGGCCACGGGGTCATGCATTCTCCCGCGCTGGGCCAGATCGTTGCCGAGATGATCCTGGATGGCCGCGCAAGCTCGGTGGACGTTCACGCCCTCCGCCCGTCCCGCTTCGCCGAAGGCGAGCCGAACCGCGGATTGTCACTGCTCTGACGCGCGTCTATGCCTCAGGACGGTTCCCGGAATCGGAGCGAGGGATCGGACTGCGAGGCCTTCAGGTAATCCGCCAGCTCCTGGAGGAGGGTCCGCGTGACCTCCTCCCGGCGGGCTGCCTCCTGGAAAAGGACGAGCGCCGCCAAGGCTTCGCGGTGGACGTCCTGCGCCTCGAAGACGGCGAGCATCTCCTCGGTCAGGTGCTTGACCTCCTCCGTGCGCCCCTGCTGGAGGTAGAGGATCGCCAGATCCTCGACCGAGACCATGGCTGCATCGAACGCGTTTCCCTGGGCGACGAAGCCGTCACGGGCTTCCAGGAACGCCCTTTCCGCCTCCTCGCGGCTCCCCAGACCGGCCGAGATCTTGCCGCGTAGCCAAGTGAGACGGAGCTGTGTCGAGGGCTCCGGAAACCGGCGGAAGAGCTCCGCGTCCTTGTCCAGGAGATCGGCAGCAGCCTCATGGTCTCCGGCTTCTACCAGATAGCGGGCAAGGTTGTAGCGGCCGATCATGTAAAGCCGCGGCTCGCCTGCCCGCCCGATCTTTTCCAGCGCGGAGCGCGTGGCGTCGGCAGCCCGGCCGGGGTCTCCCTGCAGGTTGTGCAGCGTGCCGAGAGCGAGGAGCGTGCGGGCCTGCCCGATGCGGTCCGAGACGAGCCGGTGCAGCAGGATGGCACGGGTGTAAAGCCCTTCGGCCGCCGGGAAGAGGCGCTGGTCCTTGCGCAGGGTACCCTCGAGCTCGTCGACCCGGGCGATGACCGCCAGATCGGTCACCCCCTGGACGTCCATGATGGAGCGGGCCTGGCGGAAGTGCTCCTCGGCCTTGCGCGGGTCGTCGCCGACTCGCCGGGCGTTCCCGACGTAGGCGCATGCCAGCACCATCAGGTCGAAGACCCTGGGGATCAGCGGCGAGACGCGAGTCACCACACCCGCCAACTCGGCCAGATGGAGGGCTTCCTTCCGATCAGTCGGGATCCGCCTTTCGCTCTCTCGAAGGAGGAGCCGCACGAGAGCCGCGCTCCGGAACCGGACCCGCGCCCGGTCCACCGTGCTTATGCGCTCCTCGGGAGAAAGCTGAAGAAGGTCCCGCAGCTCCCGCTCGGCCTGACCTTCCTCCCTCCCCACCCCGGCGGTACGGGCGAAGCCGCCGAAACCGTTGGAACGCTGCTCTCTCTGGAAAGCTTCGAACTCGAGCCGGCAGTACGGGCACGCCTCGATCAAATGTTCCCAGCCGATCTGAAGGAGCATCTGTGGAGTGAGCTCGCCACGCAGAACAGCCCGGAGGATCTCGCGGGAAACATGGATCGGAGCCATATTCTCTCCGGGGACAAGAAGTCTCTTCCAAGAGGAGAGGCAGTGTACATGGGATTTCGTGGGAACGCTACCCGTTGGGGTCTATCTCCGAGCCTTTGTCGCCCTTATCCCGGGGCTTATTCTCGGTCCTTGAGTCCGATTCCGACGAACTGACGGCAGGGACCAGATCCAGCACCGACTCCCGGAGAGCAGGAGCGGAAAGGCGAAGCAGAACGAGGAGAAAGACAAAGAAGGGGAAGCGCATGCGGAGCCTTTCGACGGCAACCACATCCCTGCCCCGCCACGAGACAGAGGGGTTACCTCAGGTCTCTACATTGCGCTAAAGACAGCGCTTCTGATCGAAAGTCACTCTTTCTCGCAATCTACGTCAAAATACTCTACCGGCTGGTTTCTGCTGGTTGCTGCTCTTCGCGGGAAGCGATGCCTTGCTTCACCACCCCGCCGTCCCCGGCCCGCCTTTGAAAGGACCGGCGACGTCCTTCGTGATCCAACCACCGTAGAAGCCGCCGGCCTGCGGGGTGACCCGCTCGCCGTCGACGTAGCAGGCCTCCATGAGGTGGGGATAGAAAGCGACGTAATTGCGGAGCTCGTCGAACATCCGCGTGGGCTGCTGGTAGAACCAGGCGGCCGAGGAGGCCCGGACGCCGCTCACCTCGACGTCGTAGTAGTGCGTCAGACCCTTCCACTCGCACCAGCTCGCCTCCTCGTTCTCGCGGAGGTGCTCCAGCTTCACGTCCTCGGGCGGGATGTACCAGGTGGGGGGATGGCTCGTCTCCAGCACGCGCTTGGCCCGGCGCGAGTCGGCCAGCAGCACACCGTTGAACCAGACCTGGACATGGCGGGCCGAGTCCTCCACCCGCGGCGGACGCGGGTAGTCCCAGACGGACTCCTGGCCCGGACCGGGCTCGGCCGGCTCGACAGGGAGCGGGGTCGTCGTTCTCATGGCGCGTTGATTGTACAAAAGGCAAGAGGCCAGGTGAGGGCCCGACAGCACCCTCCTTCCTGGCCTTGCTCAGGACTTCGGCTCAGCTCACTTCCGGCTGAGCTCGGGCTCGCGCTCCTCGACCTTCGGGCCACCCGTCACGGCCGAGGTGGGCACGTTGCCGCCGGTCGTGGGCGTGGTGCTGCCCGGGCCGCTGGCGCCGGAAACAACCCCGCCGGTCGTGCCGTCCTTCGCGGTTTCCTTGAGGCCGGACGCCTGCTTCTTGCCCTCCTCCTTGACCGTGTTCGCGGCCTCCTTGGCGACGTTGCGGACCTTCTCGGCGAGCTTCTCGGGCGTCAGGTCCTGACGCTCGACCTCTTCCTTGAGGGTATCCACCGCCACCGTGGCGACCTGCTTGCCCTTCTCCAGGGCCTCGCCGCCCACCTCCTTGGCCCGATCCATCAGACGGTCGCGGGTCTCGCCCATGAGCTCGTCCTCCTTGCGGGTGGACGGGATCATGAGACCGGCAACGACACCCAGGGCCAGCGCCGCGGCGCCGAGCGCCAGGGGCCGCTCCTCCATAGTCTCCCAGAAACCGACCCGCGCCTGGCGCGCCTGGTAGCGCGCCCGCTCCCGGGCCTGCCAGCTGAGCTCGGCGGCCCGCTCGCGCGCCGCGCTGGTGGCGTCGACCACCCGGTCCTTGGCGCCCGATACGGCCTCCTTGGCCGTGCTGGCCGCCCCGGCCACCGCGTCCTTGGCAGTGGAAGCCGCCCCGACCACGGCGTCCTTGGCGGTCGAGGCCGCCCCGGTCACCGCGTGCGTGGCCGTGCCGGCTGCGCCGGACATCTTGTCGCCGGCGGTGTGGAGAGCCGAGCTGAGCCGGCCCCCGCTCTCGTCGTAGTCGCCCGCGTAGCCGGTCGCCCCGTAGTCGGTCGTCCCGTAGCCGGTCGCGCCGGCATAGCCCCTGCGGCCGTAGCCGTAGCCATAGGCGCCGGCGTAGCCAGGACGGTAGCCGTACTCGGCGCGGTCGTCGCTGCCCTTCGTGTTCTCGCTCAGGAGCCAGGCGAGGCCGACGCCGATCACGGCGGCCGGGCCGGGGTGCTGCTTGGCGATCCGCCAGAGCCGGCTGACGCCGGCGGTGGAGCCGCCGCGGAACAGGCCCCAGGCCTCCAGGGCGATCTGCGAGGGGGTCAGCTTCTGCTCGAGAGCGTCGAGGTTGCGGTCCATGTCGCGGCGCGTGTTCTCGATCTCGTGCCGGATCTGCCGCGAGTTGGGTTCACGATCGTGCGTTCCGTATTCGTTCGAGCCCGTACGGCCCGTCACTTCATCTTCGCTGTAAGCCATTCCTTGTTCTCCTTCAAGCTCTGGGTGGTTCTCTTGGGAGCGATGCCTTCCTGCTTGAGGGCGTGGAGGGCTTTCTGGACGAGGCCGTACCCGACGGCAGCGAGGACGCCGCCGACCAGGAGCGGCGCGAGCCACATGGCCACGTCGCGGTCCATGAATTGGGAGAAGAGCGCGATGAGGCCGAGCGTCAGGGCGGCGAGCAGAGTCAGCGCCCCGGCGAACAGCACCGCGCCGCCGACCGCCACCGAACCGAGGTTCCCCCCGAGCCGGGACGCCTTCTCGGACATCTCCGTCTTCGCGAGGTCCACCTCCTGCCGGAGCAGCTGGCTGGTCTCGTCACGCAGGTCCCTCAGAATCTGCCCGAGGGAACGGTCATCTCTCAACGGCTGCATGTCAGGCACCTCCTGGAGTTTCAGGGACCTTGAAGCCTTCCGGCTTGCCATAAGGGCCCTCTTGCTCCCGCGTGCGGAACGGCTCCTGCGGGCCCTGGTAGTCGTTCCCCCGGCCGTACCGCTCACCGGGATAGGACGCGTACGCGTTGGTGTCGTCGCCGTCGTAGCCGCTGCGGCCATAGCGCCGGCCGGTTGTGCCGTAGTCGTCGTCGAACGAGACGTAGGCGTTGGCGTCGTAGCCGTCAAAGCCGCGCTCGGACGAGCTCTTGAGGAACCGCGCCAGGAGCAGACCCGCCAGGAACGTGCCACCCAGGAAGACATCGGGGTGACGGCGCGCGAAGGTCTCGGTGTCGCGGAAGAAAGTGTTGAGGTCGCGGTCGCGCAGGTAGTGGGAGAGGCGGTCCACCTGGTCCGCGGCACGCAAAGCGTACTGCCCGACTCCGGCGGCCTGGTTCTCCTCCTGGAGACGATTGCCCACGTCGCGAAGGGTTCCGGCCACGCCGCCGAGACGCTCGGCCGCCTGGTCCTTCTGACGGGAAACGAGTCCGGAGACGAAGTCGCCCGCCTGGCCAGCCGCACGGGAGGTCTCCCTCTTGGCGTCTTCGGCAAGGTGCCGGACCTGTTCCTTTGCCTGCTGTCCTACGCCCTGCTGCTCGTTCGATGCGAGGGGATCGGGGTTGGTGGACGTAGGTGGAGTGCCAGTCGGGCGGTTCTCGCCCGGGTTGTCACGTCTCGCCATAGCACCTTTCCTTTCTTGGATTGTTACTGCGGCGTGCCAACTCCAACCGTGAAGCCAAGCACCGGACCTGGTAAACAGGTCACCGCATCCGGAGAGGCGGTTCCGCAAGAGGCGTGCCAGAACGAAAGCTACTTCCGAAAATCGGCAAGCGGCAGCCCGCAGTCCTCGCAGGCTCCGCCCTCCGACCGGGACTCGATGCCGCAGACCGGACACCAGGAGCGCGCCGAGAGGTCCCGCGGGGCCGGCGCCGCGAGCGCTTCGGCCTCCGCGATCCCGGCCCGGTCCAGCAATCTCAACAGGGCCTGGCGCCGCTCGCTCCAGTGGCGGCGCCACCCCTCGTCCCCCCGCCCGGCGGCATGGGCCGCACCGTGCAGCTCGGCCCGGGCGCGGGTGATGAACCGCTCGCGCGGCAGAAGGAGGGCCGCGACCGTCAGCGAATCGAAGTCATGGAAAAGGTTGCGGCCGAGCTCGCGGACGGCGCGCAGGCTGGACATCGGGGAGAGCAGCATCGCGACCAGGGAGGGAGCCCGTTTCGCGCGCAGACGCGAGCCCGCGAGCAAGGTCAGTCCCAGGGTGGCGGCGTACAGAGCGGCGATGCCCAGGACGAGCGGGAGGAGAAGGCGGTCCGGCGCGGGATGGATGTAAAGGACGGCGGGCAGCAGGAGAAAGATCAGCACGAACAGGCCCCAGCCGAGAACGCGGAGCAGCTGCGTCTCTTCGCGGAAAGCCTCCAGACGTTCCCGCGCAGCGTCTAGGTCGAAGGCATGGAGGTCGAAGGCAGGAGCCTCGGAAAGACGCAGATCCCGCGCCTCCGGGTGGTCCTGGGACAGCCGCGTCCAGCGCTCGGGATCGTAGACGTCCGCCCCGCGGACCTCGGGACCGGGGACCAGCAGGCCGTCGGCCGTGGAGATGGCGGCCGGGCCGGCAGCCGAGAAGGCGAGGTCGAGCGGCAGCACGCCGGCCGGGCGCAGTCCCCGCCCCTCGAAGACGCTCCACCCCCAGGCCCAGCGCACGAACAGGATATCCAGCGCGCCGAGCCAGGCGAGGCCGTCGAGGAGGTAGAGCGCGGCGAGGAACGGGAACAGCTCCCGCAGGACGGCAACGAGCATGGAGAGGGATCTTACGTCTTACGGCTTACGGCGCGATCGGAGCCTCTCCTTCCTCCTTCTTGCCGCCGAACAGCTTCTTGATGCCGGCGGCCAGGCCGACGAGGGCCACGATGATCAGCTTGCCGCCCTTGGCGAGCAGCTTGCCGAGCTTGGCGAAGAGCCCCATCTTCATGGCCGCGGCACCGGCGCCTCCCGCGACCAGGGCGGTCAGGCCGTACTCGGCGACCTTGTCGCCGCTCACCCAGTCCGCGTACCGGTTCCCCTGCTGGAAGGAGAAGCCCGAGAGCAGGGTCTGCACGTGGGGCAGGTCGGCCTGCAGGGAGCCGGGGTCGGTCACCAGCGTGGCCGAAACGTAGCCGCGCCGGCCGAGCAGGCGGACGTCGTAGTTGACGCTGCGGTCGGTGTCCACCTCCCCCTTCGCCTCGATGGCCCAGACCAGGTTGTGGCTCTTGCTGTCGTAGTGGGGCTTCTCGAACCAGCCGACCACGTGGATCGGCCCGGCGCCCAGCTTCTTGCGCTCCTCATTGGAGGCCTCGGTGCCCTCGCGGACCGATTCGAGGATGGCGTCGGCGTCGATCTCGTCCTTGTCATCGTCCTTGATGAACCCGGCCTCCTCGTACTCGAAGATCAGGAACCAGTTCTTGCCCTCGGCCGCGGGCATGATGACCCCGAGCTCCCGGCCGGTGGGCGGGTTGCCGGTCATCTCCATGAACTTGCGCGACTCGTCCGCATCGGCGAAGACGTAGCCCTCGGGGACATCGACCTTGGCCAGGTTGTCGCCGAGCTCGGCGGTGACGGGACCCTCGGTCCATTTGATCTCCTGCGCGGAGACGGAGACGGCCAGGGCGAGAAGAGCGGTCAGGACAAGGAACAGGCGTTTCATGGACACGGGGATCCTCCTTGGTTCGATTCGAGAGCAGCCTGAACCTGAGTGTCCGCCGACCGCTTTCCGTTTCGCCTACTTGTCGTAGTGCAGCTCGATGAACTCGTAGATGAAGTTCCCGGTGCCCGTGGCATCGGCAAACTCGTTGATCACGACTCCCTTGCTGCAGCCCGCGCCCGCTCCGCTGCCGGGCGTGCCGGTCGAGGAGGCCGTGACCGTCCAGCTCCCGCTCAGGTTCGCCGCCTGGCAGGGGTCCTTGCGCTTCACCGAGCTGCCGCCGCTCGAGCCCATCGCGATGGTCCGGCCGTCCACCTTGGTGTTAGAGGCGTTGTAGAGGTCGTACGTCTCGGAGCCGTTGATGACCGGCATCGCGCCCGCCGAGTTCAAATACACCGCGTTCGCCGGCAGCGGCCCCCAGAACGCTTCGAAGGCGGCCTTGGTGGCGTCGCGCCCGATCACCAGGTAGCCGTTGTCCGGGATCACGGTGCCCGCGGGCAGGGTGTAGCCGAACGTGGCGACGAGCTGGGAGACGCGCCAGCCGGCGACGCTGATGCTGCCGCCTCCTCCAGGACCGTAGGTGATCCACATCGGCGCCGACCAGAGGTCGTGGCCGTCGGCCTGCACGGCGTGGACGTAGTAGTAATAGGTCCCGGACGTCAGGTTCTGCGTGACCGTCAGCGTCGACTGGTTGGAGACGGTCTGCAGGGGGCTGGCGGGCACTCCCCCGCCGATCTGGCCGCGCCAGATCTCGAGGGTCGATACCGTCTCGGCGCCCGGATCGTAGACCGCCGCCCGCAGGGTCGCGGAGCCGGCGGCGCTGAAGATGTCGCCCATGACGCGGGTGCCGTCCGAGGTGCCGAAGACGAGCTGGGCGTTGGAGTCCTCGGTGGCGAAGAAGTGCCGGGCCTTGTGCGCCTGCATCAGCTTGGTCTTGGTGAGGACCGGCGCGGCGCCGTTGGGGATCAGGTAGACCGTGCGGTTCGGGATGGCCTGGCCGTAGTTGTTGCAGTGCGAGTCGTGGTCGGCGACCGGCCCGAGATGGAAGCCGAGATTGAGCGCGCTCTTCCAGCGCGGGCTGTAGTCGGTGTTGGCCACGTTGGCGTCGGCGCAGTTGGTGGCCGTGTTGAAGGCCAGGCCGCTGCGCACCGCGATCCCCTGAAGAGCGTTGTCGGCGTCGGCGTTGAAGGCGTAGTTGTCGAACTCCCCGGAGGAGGGGTGGCAGAGGATGCCCAGCGCGCCGGCTGAGGACGGGTTCTCCAGCGAGCGTTTGTACAGGGTGAGATAGCCGAAGCGCTTGGGGGTGAAGATGTCGAAATAGCAGTTGGTGCCCGGCGTGCACTCCGCGTTGGGACCGTTGCAGGTGGAGCAGCTCTCCCAGCCGAAGAGCTTCGGAGTCTCGATCAGGGTGACGTGGCCCTGGTCGTTGTTGGTGGTCACCCCCCACTCCATGCCGTAGAGGCCGACGAAGACGTCGTTGACCGTGGCCGCGTTGGCCGCGGCCCGGCCGTCGGCGTAGCGCTGCTTCACCTTGGCCTCGGTCACCGGCGGGTTGTTGGTCGCGATGGCGTCCTGGATCAGGTGGTTGTGCTCGTTGATGAGCCAATAGTCGACCCCGCCCGAGTTGCGCGCGTAGTCGTAGACGGCCGCGGGGTTGAAGGTGCCGCTGCCGGAGGCGTTCCCGGAGGAGCAGCCCGAGGTGGGATGGCCGCCGTCGGACCAGTTGGAGTGGCTGTGGGTGGAGCCGTAGTAGAAGTTGTAGCCGAAGCCGCTCTCGATCGGCGTGTTCTGCTGCGCCTGGCAGGAGCCGAGCAGGGCGCTCTGGCGCAGGCGGACCGAGGCGTCGGCGGTCAGCGAGTAGTCCACGATCACCTCGTCCGTCGAGGCGTAGGCCTCGGTGGCGCCCGACACGCCTTGGAGGTCGCCGTACTCGCGCAGCGGCTTGACCGGGCGCAGCCGGTCGGGGGCGTAGCGGCCGAGGAAGGTATAGCGGTACTTGCCGGGCGGCACCAGCCGTCCCTGGCTGTCGCGGCCGTCCCAGACGAAGTCGGCCACGGCCTGGCCTTCGGACTCGATCCGCGCCGAGCCTCTCTCCGCGCGGACCAGCCGGCCGGCCTCGTCGCGGATCTCCAGCCGCCAGAAGGCGCGGCCATAGTCCTCCAGGGCCGCGGCGCTCTGGTGGGAGAGGACCGTGTAGAGGCGGACCCTGCCGAGGTCCCCCTCCAGGGAGGGCGAGAACTGATAGGTCTCGGAGCCGAGGAAGGCGATGAATCCAGCGTCGCACTCGTCGTGCTCGGCGGCCCGGACGGGCACCGCGGCGGCCACAGCGAACAGGGTCAGGAGCAGGCCACACTTCGCGGATCGATTCATGGGAAACTCCTCCTCACCCTGATGGTGCACGGGGGACCGTTTTCCGAGCATTTCGGACAATGGCGAAAGATGATGACGAGATGACCACGAAAGGAGACGCGATGAAGAGAGGGTTCCTCCTGATGACAATACTGGCAGTGCTGATGGTCGGTCCCGTTGCGGCCGATCACCGGATCGGCGCCGGGCTCCACCACTGGCAGACGGTCGACGACCTGGCGGACGACGGCTTCGAGGGGATCGAGGACGAGGGGACCTCGGGCATCGTCTCCTACCAGTACATGCCGGAGGGGATCTTCTCGCTGGAGCTGGACCTGGAGTACTTCGCGGACGGCTTCGGCGGCTCGACCGAGGAGGCGTTCTCGCCCCAGGCCTACCTCCTGGTCGGCCACGGCCTCTATGCCGGCGCGGGCGTGGGCGTGACCCACTCGGACGGCGAGACGTCGGACATGTTCTACGCCGCGCGCATCGGCTTCGACATCTCCATCATCCCCAGGCTGAGCCTGGACGTGAACGCCAACTACCGCTTCGACGACTGGGACCTGGTCGACGAGGTCGAGACCGACACCGTGACCCTGGGAGCGCTGATCCGGCTGCGGCTTTAGAGGGGTTGACGGAATTTCCTGTAGGGAGGGGCTTGTCCTGGGCAAGCCCCTCCCCTACATCAAATGCATCCCGTCAATCCTGCTTTGACAGAAGCCTAGCTCCCCGGCCTCATGAGCTTGTAGACCCTGCCGGTGTTCCCCGAGGGACCGACGCTGTCCGAGGTGAGCACGTAAATCTCTCCGCGGCCGTCCCGGCTGACACCGAGGACGAAGTGGCCGAGCCGGCCATTCGGACGGTTCTGGACCCGGAGCTCCTGGATCTTCCATGGGCCGCGCCTGCGCGGCGATGCCACGAGCAGGGAGCCGTCAGGCTCGACAAAGGACCGGCTCCAGTCTCCGAAAACGTAACGCCCCCGGAACTGAGGCAGGTCGCGGCCCCGGTACACGTGGCCGCCCACCACGACGAGCCCGAGACCCCCGCCGGTTTGACGCGCGTTGGGGTACTCGATGATCGGGTTCCGCAACGGCACGCCTCCGGGCGCGAAGGCCGGGCACTCGGCGGGCGACACGCTCGCGTTCTCGGCGTCGAAGCAGTGGGTCCCTTCCTTGACGTTCCAGCCGTAGTTCCCACCCTTGACCACGATCGAGACCTCCTCCCAGAGCACCTGCCCGGCGTCACCAGCGAAAAGGCGGTCGCCATCGAAGGAGATCCGGTAGGGGTTGCGGAAGCCGTAGGCCCAGACCTCGTCGAGCCCCGCCCCGTCGGCGAAGGGGTTGTCGGGCGGGATCGCATACGGAGCACCCGCGTCGATGTCGATGCGGAGGATGCTCCCGAGCAGGTTGTCGGTGATGTCCTGTCCGTTTCCGCCCTCGTTGTCAGCAAACCAGTCCTCGACGTGTCCGAGGCCGATGTCGTTGGCGCCCCCGCCGTCTCCCAGCGAGATATAAAGCTTTCCATCGGGGCCGAACGCGATGGTGCCGCCGTTGTGGTTGAACTGCGGCTTGTCCACTTGCAGGAGGATCCGCTCCGAGGCGGGATCGGCCCGGTTCGGATTGTTCGAGACCAGGAACTCGGAGATGGTGCTGGTGCAGTTCCACCCCGCGGGAGCCCCGTCCCGCAGAGGCGCGCTGTAGAAGACGAAGAACCTGCCGTTCTCGGCGTACTCGGGATGGAATGCGAGCCCCAGCAGTCCCCGCTCGTCGAAGTCGGTCTGCAGGTCCACCAGCCGGTCGCGCACGTCGAGGAAGGGCTCGTCCAGGAGCCGTCCTCCGGGCAGGAGCACCCGGATTACTCCGATCTGGTCGACGATGAACAGGCGGTGGCTGCGGTCCGGAGACTCGACGAGGGTCACGGGCGCGGTCAGGTTCGCGGCGACCTGCCTGGCCCGGACTGTCATGGTGTCGCTCGGGCCGGACTGCCCCCGGGCCGCGAGCGCGAACGTGAACATCTGGGTGAGCAAGAGGATGGAAGAAAGTTTTCTCATGGTTCAGCTCCCAGACCCAATGTCCCGGCCCCACCGCTCCTGACGAAATGCGGGTCCTTGCACGACGTCGGCGCAAGCCTCGCGGCTCCTCGCGATCGAGGCGAGGCTCGGCGGCAGGGGCTCCGCGGTAGTCCCCTCTTGTCTGTCCCCTGAAGGGCTGGCCTGGTTCAATCCGAGCGGCTCGGTAAGCTTACCGAATCGTCAAGGCCAGGAGGTTTGAGCTACACCACCAGCCGCACGATCACCCAGCACCAGACCGCGGCCAGGACGGCGGCGAGGATGTCGAGCACCACTCCCGTCCTCGCCATGCGCGGGATGCTGACGTAGCCGCTGCCGAAGACGATCGCGTTGGGCGGCGTGCCCACGGGCAGGGCGAAGTCGCAGGAGCTGGCGATCGTGGCCGCGAAGAGTGTCGTGGTCATGATCTCCGGCGCCACCGCGTCCTTGAGCACCACGAGCATGACCGCGATGGTCGCGGTGTTCGAAGCCACCGCGGACAGGGCCACCACGGCCAGGCTCGACAGCAGCACCTGGGCGAACGGGGGCACGCCGCGCACCGCCAGGAGCTGCTCCCCGAGCCAGGCCGAAAGGCCGCTCTTCTGGATCGCCGCGGCCATGGCGAACCCGCCGCCGAGGAGCAGCAGCGTCTCCCACGGCACCTGGCCCAGGGCGCGGAAGCCGAGCACCTGCCGGCCCTGCGTCCGCCAGAGCATCAGGATCAGGGCCGCGAGCACCGCGATCCCCCCTTCCACGTGCGCGGAGGTCAGCTCGAACGGCACCCGCGGCTTCAGGAAATCGGTCAGCACCTTGCCCGCAATCCAGAGCCCCGCCGTCACGAGGAAGACGCCGAGGACGATCCGCTCCGGCCGCCGCACCGGGCCGAGCTTCGCCAGCTCACCCTGGACAACTTCCTCTCCGATCTCCCCGGCCAGCCCTTCCTTCCGGCCGATCCGCCAGAGCATCCACCAGACGACCGGCAGGAAGGCCAGCATGAACGGCAGCCCCACGGCCAGGAACTGGAGGAAGCTGATCTCGATGCCCATGCGCTCCATGAAGCCGGAGAACTGGGCGTTCGGGGCCGTGCCGATCTTGGTGCCGATACCGCCGACGTTGGCGCCGTAGGCGATGGCGAGCATGATGGCCATGCCGTAGTGCCGCAGCCGCCCCGCCCCGCGCTGGTCTTCCACCTGAAGGACCACGGCCAGGCCGATGGGCATCATCATGGCCGCCGTGGCCGTGTTCGAGATCCACATGGAGATGAAGGCGGTGGCGACCAGAGTGCCGGCGAGGAGGCGCCGCGGGTCGCTGCCGATGCGGTCCATGATCCCCAGCGCGATCCTCCTGTGGAGGTTCCATTGCTGCATGGCCGCGGCGATCCCCATACCCCCGGCGAACAGGAAGATGTAGGGGTCCAGGTACGGCAGGACCGACTGCCGGACGTTGTCCCCCGCCGAGTCGCCGAAGACGCCGGTCAGGGGGAAGAGCACGAGCGGCACGCAGGCCGTGACGTAGATCGGCAGCGCCTCGGTCAGCCACCAGATCGCCATCAGCGCGGCGCCCGCGGCCGCGAACGCCGGCCGCGACCCGTACTCGGGATCGTGGCGCAGCGGCGTGTCCAGGAAGGCGAGGAGGAAGAAGGCCAGGAGCCCGGCGAGCAGGCCGGCGAGCTTCCACGGGGTCAGGGGGAAGGATCGGAACACTCGCGTCTCGGCTCGCGTCTCGGGCGTCTCAGTCGGGGAGCATCAGGCGGCGGTCGAGGACCGCGTCGGGCGCCACGGCCACGCAGTCGCACTCGGTCTTGGCGTCGTCCAGGGCGGCCTTGACGGCCCGCAGCAGCTTCTCGGAGGAGTGGCCGCTGTCCGGGAAGGCGGCGACGCCGAGGGAGAGGGTGATGCCGGCCAGGGGCCCCCCCTCGCCCTCGCGCATCTCCCGGACCGCGCTCCGGAGCTGCTCGGCGCGCGTCTGCACCCCCTCGAGCGGCGCCTCCGGCAGGAGCAGACCGAAGGTCCCGCCGTCATAGCGGCTCGCCACGTCCCCTCCCCGCACGCGGCGGTTCAGGAGGACTCCGAGCATCCGCAGCAGCGCTTCGGACGCGCCCTGGCCCCGGGCCTCCGCGAAGCTCTGGAAACCGTCCACCTCCATCAGGATGATCCCGAGCGGCCGGTTGCGGCGCTCCATGCGGTGGATCTCCCGCTCCAGGGAGGCCTCGAAGTAGCGGCGGTGGAAGAGGCCGGTCAGGGGGTCGCGGATGGTGATGGCTTGCCCGTTGGCCGGAGTAGCCGCCGGGCTGACCGCGGTAGCCGCCGGGGTAGCCGGGGCAGGCGAGACAGCCGGGGCCTTCCGCTCCTCCGGGGCGGGCTGTGCCAGACCGGTCCTCTCCTCCCTCCGCGCGGCCAGGGCCAGGCCCCAGGCCAGGGCAGTCGCCCAGGCGAGGAGCAGCCCGAGCGCCGCCAGCAGACCGGGGGCGAAGCGCCACACCGCGAGCACCGCCAGGCTCAGGACGGCACCGGCTCCCAGCGCCGGTCCGAGGATACCGGGCGAAAAGAACCGGACCAGGGGCCGGACGGTAGGGTCGTTCTCGACGGCCATTGACCTCAATCGACCTCGAAGTTACACGCGCGGACGGAACGCGCTGCTGCGACGGCTTTTAGCCATGGAATGATATGCCGGGACCGGCGCCACGCCAAGCGGCAGCCGGCGACCTTGAGAGGAGACCCCCATGAAGCTGCCCCCCTGGAAGCTGATCCCCCTGTTTGGCGCCGCCGTTCTGGTGCCCGCCTTTCCCGCTGCCGCCCAGGCCCGCGATCCGTTCGCGCACACCTACTCGATCGTGGCCCGCGACCCGGTCACCGGCGACTTCGGCGTCGCGGTCCAGAGCCATTGGTTCCAGGTGGGGACGGTCGTCCCCTGGGCCGAGGCCGGGGTGGGCGCCGTGGCCACGCAGTCGTTCGCGAAGATCGATTACGGCCCGAAGGGGCTGGAGCTGATGCGCCAGGGGAGGTCGGCGAAGGAGGCCCTCGACCAGCTCGTGGCCCAGGACCCCGAAAAGGACGTGCGGCAGGTGGCCATGGTGGATGCCCAGGGACGGGTCGCGGTCTGGACCGGCCCGAGGTGCATCGCCGCCGCCGGCCACCAGACCGGGAGCGGCTACACGGTGCAGGCCAACCTGATGGACAAGGCCACGGTCTGGCCGGCCATGGCCAAGGCCTACGAGAGCGCCAAGGGGGACCTCGCGGACCGGATGCTCGCCGCGCTGGAGGCGGCCGAGGCCGAGGGCGGTGACATCCGGGGCCGCCAGAGCGCGGCCCTGATCGTGGTCAAGGCCAGGTCCTCCGGCGAGCCCTGGCGCGACCGGCTGGTGGACGTGCGCGTGGACGACCATCCGCAGCCTCTCGCCGAGCTGCGGCGGCTGCTCGACCTGCACCGGGCCTACGAGGAGATGAACCGCGGCGACGAGGCCGTGGCGAAGAACGACTTCCAGTCCGCCCTCGGCCACTACACCCGGGCCACCGGGCTCGCGCCGGGGATCGTGGAGCTCCCCTTCTGGCAGGCGGTTACCCTGTTCGTGGCCGGCCAGGAGGACAAGGCCCTAGCCCTGTTCAAGGAGGTCTTCGCAAAGGAGCCGCGCTGGGCGAGCCTGGTCCCCCGGCTGCCGGCCTCGGGGCTGCTGCCGGACGATCCGAAGAAGATCGAGAGGATACTGTCGGTGGCGCCGAAGTGAGGTGAGGGAAGGCCCCCTCCAAGGGAGGGGGCCTCTATCGTTCCTACCTTGGGAAGACGCCGCCTTCCTGGCCGCCGCAATAGGTGCCGGCGGGGTTGCGGTAGACCTTGCTCTGGCCGGTGTTCAAGTCGGTCAGCGTGATCGTGTACTCCAGGTCACTCAGCGTGCCGTAGAAGAAGTCGATCCGGTCGCCGTAGTCGATGATCTTCGCCATCAGCTCCAGGTTGCTCGTGTCCGTGAAGTAGAAGGCGCCGGTCACTCCGGAGATCGGAACCGCGCCGCCCGCGCCGGTGGTGTTGTTGCCCGGGTTGCGCCAGTCGACCTTCACCTGGAAGCGGTCCTTGAGCAGGCAGAGCGTGTTCTTGTCCTTCTTGCAGGACGCCGCCGCGGCGGTCCGCGAGGGACCGGTCGCAACCGACAGGAACGACGACGAAGCGGCGAACGCTCCCTGGTCGATGCCGCCGCACTCCCGCGGCGTGTTCTCATAGACCTTGGCCGCGCCGGTCTTGGTGTCGGTGACGATCAGGGTGAACTTCAGGTTCGTGAGCTGGCCGTAGAACACCTTGACCACGTCGCCGAAGTCGAGCAGCTTGACCATCAGCTCGATGTTCGAGGCGTCGCCGAAGGTGAAGAAGCCGGCCGCGTCCGTGCGCGTGACCGCGGTGCCCACGCCCTGCGCCTTGTTGAACTGGTTCTCCCAGAACAGCTCGACCCGGTAGCGGTTGCCGAGCAGGCAGAGGTTGGTCGACCCCTTCTTGCACGGCTGCAGCGACTGGAACGTGGAGACCAGCCCCTTCGAGGCGTTGATCGCCTGGGCGTTGTCCGCCTGGCCCGCGACGCCGGTGGCGACGCCGTTGCGCGTCACGCCCGGGTTCGAGAAGTGCTCGACCCAGGGACAGGTCGAGCAGTTGTTGCCGTACGCCATCACCGTGCGGAACTGCCCCTCGACGATGTGGCCGAAGGCAAAGGGGAACAGGGCGAATTCGGCGTTGCCGGCGTTCGCCTTGTCGTGGTGGGCGCCCAGGTTGTGCCCGACCTCGTGGGCGAGCACCAGGGCGCCGCAGGCGCGCCGCACCGTCGAGTAGGTCCAGGGGGCGAACTCGTTGCTGAAGGCGTCGTTCGTCATCAGGTAGCCGATTCCGCAGGCGCCGTTCATCTGGTTGACGAACATGCTGACGACGTCGGCCCCCACGCTCTTGCGCAGCGCGGCGACCTCCTTGTTCCTCTGCAACGCCACGAGGTCGGCCTCGGGGTCGCCGATCTCGGCGATGTTCATCTCGCGGGCGTGGATCAGGTTCAGGCGGGCGTCGATCCGGCTGTTGACGAAGGCGGTGTTCGCGACGTCCACCGCATTCTGGACGACCAGGCGGATCTGCCGGGTGCCGCCCAGGCCGTTGCGCGCGGCCGGGGTCCAGAGCGCGAGCAGGTCGAGCTGGTTGGTCGCGGCGGCGCCCTCCGTCACCCGGGCCGCGGCTGCTGCCCGGGCCTCGGCCTGGGCAGCGATCATGGCCGCCTGGCGCTGGCGCGGCGACTTGGGGGTCACGTCCGGCAGCATCCCGCCGCCGCAGCTCTCGACCGCGTTCTCCACCTGAAGGAGCCGGTGCTCTCCGGACGCGCCGGGCTCGAGCTCGTAGAGAGCGTCGGGCATGACGACGAGGCCCGCCATCAGGTCGCCCTGGACCGTCAGCGTCGCGGTCCCGACCGCGCCGAGGACGGGATCGACGACCTTGCCGCGCCAGGCGAAGTCGGACGGACCGCGGCGCTCGATCTCCGTGGCGTCCATCTCATAGTCGCGCTCGTCCAGGAGCCGCATCCGGAAGGGGCCTTCCAGGGCGGAGACGTCGACAGAGACACGCCGCTCGGCCACGATCTCCCGGCCGGCATCCGCGGACATGACGGCGACGGATCCCGCCGAGGCCTCCCGGTCCAGGAAACGGAACAGGTCTCCGCGGGGTCCCTCGGCCATGGCGGGAAGGGCGCCGAGGCAGAGCAGAGCGCAGACGATCAGGTGCTTGAGACGCATGGTGCTGCTTCCTCCTTCAGGGGCTGACAACGTCAGACTGTATATCTTACCACTACCGCGGAAAGGCGTTCCCGTCCTGCCCGCCGCAGAAGCGCCCCGCCGGGTTGCGGTAGGTCTTGACCGCGCCCGTCTTCGTGTCCGTGACCGTGACCGTGTACTCCAGGTTGCTCAGCGTGCCGTAGAAGAAATCGATCCGGTCCCCGTAGTCGATGACCTTGGCCATCAGCTCCAGGTTGCCCGGGTCGGTGAACCAGAACGCGCCCGTCACCTTGGAGAGGCTCACCACGCCGGCCTTTCCTCCCGTGCCGTTGCCGGGGTTGCTCCAATCGACCGCCACCTGGAAGCGGCTGCCCAGGCAGAGCTCGGTCTTGGTCGTGCTGCAGGAGGCCGCCACCGGCGCCTTCCCCACCGCGAGCAGGGACCGGGCCGAGGCGAAAGCCGCGTCGTCCACCGCGCCGCACTGCTGCGGGGCGTTCGAGTAGACGCGCGCCGCCCCGGTCTTCGTGTCGGTGACGAACAGGCTGAAGTTGAGGTTGGTGAGCTGACCGTAGAACAGCTTGATCGAGTCCCCGAAGTCGAGCACCTTGACCATCAGCTCGACGTTGGACGCATCGCCGAAGGAGAAGAAGCCGGCCGCGTCCGTGCGCGGGATGGAACGCCCGGCCCCCTCGGAGCCGTCGAACTGGTTCTCCCACAACACCTCGGCCCGGAAGCGCCCGCCCAGGAGGCAGAGGTGGTTCGGGCCGGGCTTGCAAGGCGGCGAGTCCAGGAGGCTCGCGACCATCGTCCGGGTCTGGTTGATGACCCGGTGGTTGTCGCGCTGGTCCGCAATGCCCGTGGGATCGCCCTGGTGGCGGATGTCCGGGTTCGAGAAGTTCGGGATGCGGCTGCAGCCGTCGCAGGCGTAGGACATGACCGTCCGGAACTTGCCGTTGACCAGGTGGCCGTAGGCGTAGGGGAACAGGGAGAAGGCGGGGTTGGCGTTGCCCGGGTCGTGCTGGCAACCCAGGTTGTGCCCGATCTCGTGCGCGAAGGTCATCAGGCCCGCGGCGCATCGCCGGAGCACGACCGAATACGCGGAGGAGGTGAAGGCGGCCGGTGAGTTGTTGAACGGCGTGAGGAGGAAGGCCTGGCCGCAGATGTCGTCCGCCTCCTCCACGATCAGGGAGACGAGGTCCGCGCCCACGCTCTTGCGCAGGTCGGCGATGCCTCGGTCGGTCCGCAGGAACCGCAGGTCGTCGGACCCGCTCCTGCTCTCGGCGTAGTCGATCTCCCGCGTCGCGATCAGGTTCAGCCGGGCGTCGACGCCGCTGTTGATGAAGGCCGTGTTCGTGATGTCCACGGCGCTCTGCACGTACACGCGCATGCGCCGATGGCTGCGCACCTTCTCTCGGGCCGGGCGGGTGAAGACCACCAGGACGTCGATCCGCGAGACCGGCTCGTCCGCAAGGGCCGGAACGTTCTCCAGGGGGCGCCTCGGCGTCTCGCGGGAGACGAGCGGATGGGCGCAGGAGAACGCGCCCGGGTCGATCTCGGCGAGCCGGTGCTCCGCCCCGTCCGGCTCGATCTGGTACGTGGTCCCGTCCGGCAGGAACACGGCTCCGGCCATCAGGTCCCCCTGGACGGTCAGTGTGGCGCTGCCCTCGGACCCGGGACGCGCCGGATCGATCACCCTCCCCCGCCAGGTGAAGTCGCCCGGCCCCCTGCGCTCGACCTCCACGGTTTCGGTGTCGAACACCCGGCCATCCGGGAACGGCAGACGGGGGCTCCCCTCCAGCGCGGCGAAGTCGACGCTCGCCCGATACGAGGAGACGACTTCCGGCGAGGAGACGGCATCGGGGGACCGCAGGAACCGGAGCAGAGGCCGGGAGGACTCGTCGGCTGAGACGGGAAGGGCTGCGAGGACTGCGGCGCTCGCGAGGGTCAGGAGTCGATGACGCATGAGGCTCCTCCTTCGGAGTGAAGCAGCCTCAAGGATACAACGGCGGACTGAGCCGCGTTCAGCTAAAATGGGGTCATGACCCCACTCCCCTTGCGCGTTTTCCGCGAACGTTCTTCGACAACGGTTCCCCTGACGAGCCGGGTGATCCAGAGAAAGCACGCCTGGGCCGCCAACACATCAGACCCGATGGAGAGGGAGGCGGATCACGCCGCCGACCTGGTGTCTTCGGGTCCGGCGCCTTTGCCGGGCGCCTCGTCCGGCGGTCCCTCTCTTGATCCGGCGACCCGCGGCTTCATGGAGAGCCGCCTGGGGCATAGCTTCGGCTCGGTCCGCATTCACGCGGACGCCGCGGCGGGCGACCGCGCCCAGGGGCTGTCCGCCAAGGCCTTCACGGTCGGGCAGGACCTCTACTTCGGCCACGGCGAGTACGCGCCGGGAACGGAGAGCGGCCGGGCGCTGATCGCCCACGAGCTGGCGCACGTGGTCCAGCAGCGGACCGGCGCGGCCTCCGGGATCCAGAAAGCCCCCCACGACTGCGCGACCAAGACGCTCGCGGATGTCGAGACCGACGTCAAGGCGAAGGTGGACGCGGCGGTGCTAGACCCGGAGGCGGGCCTCACCGGCCTCTACCTGGCCCTGAAGCGCGCCAGGGCCTGCTTCTCCGACTTCGACGAGGCGGCCTTCCTCGCGCTCGTGCCCGAGTCCACGAAGATCTATTCGGACGATCTTCGGAAATCGGCCGGCAAGGGCCACGCCAAGAAGGTGAGGAAGGACGACCGGAAGCTCGCCTGGGCGGAGAGCCTCAAACCCTTTGCAGGCTACCATCTGAGCGGGTTCGACACCGCCAACCGCCTCCTGACCGGCGAAAACAAGCGGAAGCTCGGCGGGACCATGGCCCCCTCCCACAAGCCCTTCCGCGAATTCGCCGACAAACAGAACGAAGCGGATAATCGCGACGCAGTCCAGCAAGCTTTTTCCGAGGCGAACGTCCTCGTCTTTTCGGGCCATCAGTACGCGCAGTACAAGCTGCCCGGAGTCTGGAACACAGGGAACTGGGACGTGACGTTGGACACGCGAGGCCTCACGGGGCCGCTCGACAACGTCAAGCTCCTGATCAGCACGAGCTGCGCAACGCTCTGCAAGGAAGCCTACGAGCTCTGGAAGACCCTGTTTCCGAAAGCTTTCTTTCTGGGAGCCGCCCGGTCCACTCCCCTCAAAGGCTCCACCCTCGCCAACGCCTTCGTGAAAAAGCTGCCCAAGGATCTCCTCTTCGACCAGGGCGCCACCGGCGTTTCAGGCGCGGTCAGCGCATGGAAGTCCGCGGTCCAGAAGACCCAGACGAGCGCCGTGCGCGGCGGCGTCCTCGACATCGCCGCCGGCACCGTGGAGCTCTGGAACGGTAAGAGGTGGCTGAACATGAGCGCCACCGACGAGGACAACAAGTGCAAGGTCAAGGACGATTGGGCCTCCCTGGTTCCTGATCCGCGGTCTCCGTAGCAAGCAGCTCTCGGAACAGCAGGCCGTAGGCTCGTAGATACCCCGAATCCCTCGGAAGATCAGCGGGCTTCGAGGAACTCAAACAAGCGCTTCCGGATCTCCCGCTGTTTGGCTGATGGGATCGAGCCCTCGTCGCGCTCGAGGAGCCAGCGCAGTTTGTCGATCAGGCGGGCTGCGGCGTCGGCTTCGTTGAGCTGGTGGATGGTTAAGAGCAGGTTCCAGGTGGAGAGTGTGGTGTCTGGATGGTCTACTCCCAACACGCGCTCCCGGATCTCCAAGATCTCCTCTTCGAGCTTTCTGGCGCCAGCGAGATCTCCGAGAGCCCAAAGCGTTGTCGCCAAGTTGCTTCTAGACGTCAAGGTGTCTGGATGGTCGACTCCTAGCACGCGCTCTCGGATCTCCAGGGTCTGCTCGTGGAGCTTCCTGGCACCGGCAAGATCGCCGATTCTCCTGAGGGTGTCGGCCAGGTTGTTCCTCGAATTCAGGGTGTCGGGGTGCTCGGCCCCCTGCACGCGCTCCAGAATCTCCAGGGTCTGCTCGTGAAGCTTCCTGGCATCGGCAAGATAGCCGAGATCCACGAGGGTGGCGGCTAGGTTGTTCCTCGAATTTAGGGTGTCGGGGTGCTCGCCCCCCTTCACGTACTCTAGTATCTCCAAGGACTGCTCCTGAAGCTTCCTGGCACCGCCAAGATCATCACCTCGGATTTTTGAGAAGTATCCGGCTTGAGCCAAAAGTCGACCGGCAGATCTCTCCGAGATCCTAAAGCGCTGCACAAGCTTTGCAGCTTGGAGCGCATGGGGCTGCAGCTTCTCGCAAACGCCCCAATTACTAAACTCGACATCTGGATAAGCCGCGTCCAGCGCCCGCACCACCCGCTCCGCCCAATCCTTCCGACCCTCCTCGCCCAACGAATCCTTGATCACCTCCTGCGTCAGACGATGCAGCTTGAATCCATCGTCGATCAGGCGCTCGACCAGCGAGTAGCGCTCCAGAGGCTCGAGCAACTCCCAGAAGACGAGCTGATCCTCGACCACGCCCTCCAGTTGTCGGGCCAACGGGTCGCCGAACTCGGAGCCACCCCGCGTGAAGATCTCGATGGGGATCGAATCCGGTACCAGGAACGCAGCGGCGGTCAGCAGCTCGGCGGAGGCGGGCGAGGCCTCGCGCACGGCGGCGAAGCTCAACGTCCAGGTCGTCGCGACGGTCCTGGGATAGTCCGTGGTCGGCTTGCCCTTGGCGAACAGCGCCACGCCCTGGCGCCGGTATCTGGCAAGATACTCGTCCAGACCACCCCCTACTGTTTCGATATAGGCCGCCGCCTGCTCCAGGGCGAGCGGCAGATGACCCAGCTCGGCAGCGAGAGCGGCGGCGGCCTGGGCATCGGCATCGCCCGCCCTCTGGATCAGGAACTTCGCGGCATCCTCGGGTTCCAGGGTCTCGACCCGGAACGGTTCCCGGATGCCGACGCTGGTGAACGATCGGGCCCGCGAGGTCAGCAGGACCTTGCCGCCCGTGCGGGCCGGCGGCAGAAAGTGGCGCACCAGGGCGGGATCGTCCGCGTTGTCGAAAATCAGCAGCCAGCCGTCCTCCCGGGAGAGCCAGGCTTTCACCGCCAGGAGCGCCGTATCGAGATCGGCCGCCGCCTCGGCGAGGCCCAGCTCGCGCGCGATTGACAGGTAGGCCGCGCGGATTGCCGACTCGCTTTCCGCCACCACCCACAGGACGAAGCGATAGTGGTCCCCGAACCGGTGCGCGTACTCGGTGGCCGTCTGGGTCTTGCCGATTCCGCCCAGCCCATGGATGGCAGCCTGGGCGAGCGCGGAGATCCCCTGCTTCTGGAGCTGCCGGTGAAGCTGCGAAAGCAGCGGCTCCCGGCCGGCGAAGAAGGGGTTGCGGTGAGGGACGCCGATCATGGCGGGTCGGGAGGGTGAGGACGGCGTGTCGGCGGAAGCCGGGGGGAACGTCAACGGCTGTGCGGTCCGCTTCTCGACCGGCCTCATCGCACCCACCGGACCAAGATCGGTATCGGCCTGGCCACGCAGGAAGGCATACAGGGCCTGATAGGGCTTTTCCGAAGTCAGCTCGTAATAGGTGTGCGAGCGGAGTGGATCAGGAATGAAGCGCTCCTGGCCCCCCGAGAGCATCACCGGCACGAACTTGATGGTCCGGCTCCGGGAGTCATAGATCTCCTGGGTGATGTGCGCTCCTTCCCAGTCGGCCCCCTTGCCTCGGCCTGGTTCCTCGTGACCCCGGAACCGGCGATAGTAGGTTTCGGTGCAGACGGCCAGGACGAAATTTGCTTCGTCGAGCTGGTCGAGCATCCAGCGCGGCCAGCCCTGCTCGGGGGTGCCGTTCACTTGCTGGTCGATCCGGGCTTCCAAGCCGTCCTGCCGCAGCCGCACCGCGAGCCCAAGGACCTTGTCCCGGTGCTCGTCTGAGTCATGGCTGTAGCTGATGAAGACTACGGGCCCGGACATGGCGCTCCCTTTCGAGGTGATTCAGGATACGCAGCGAGTGTATAGCACGCTCGATCAGTGCAACGCCCTTGCGTTGTAGCCCGTCTCGTGTTGCAATGCGCTGCAACGCAACGGAGGCGGCATGACACGGAGCGAGTACGAGGCGCGGCGGCGCCGGCTCGATGAGGAGCTGCGCGTAGCGATGGATCTGGTCAAGGCAGGACACCAGGCGCAGGTCCAGATGCTGGACCTCCTGTGGCGGACGGCGAAGGCGGCGGCGGCGGACTCCCCGATCCCCACGGCCCCTCCCCTGCCGGAACCGGAGCCCAGGCCCCGGCGGCGCGGGCCCGGCGAGCTCATGGACGAGATGATGGCGCTCCTGCCACAGCTCCCGCAGCTCTTCACCAAGGACGACGTGGGAAAGGCCCTGTCCGAGCCCGCCGACCGCGCCTCTCTCCTGCGCGTGCTGCGGGAGCTCGAGTCGGCCGGCTGGCTGAGGACCGAGAGCCGCGGCCGGGGACGGTACCCGACCTCGTACCGGCGCCTCGTCTCCGCGGCCTCTCCCTCGGACCCACGAGACGCCGCGGAACCTTCCTGAGACGCGGCGCACATCGCGGGACCCACCGCGGAGAGAGGATGCGACGCTCACGCAGCTTCCGCACCTCACACCGTGCCTTCCTGAACCGCCGCCGCTCCCTCCGCACGCCACGCGGAGCCTCCCCGACGCGTTGCAACAACGCAATGGAGACCCGCGGAGACCGATTGCAACGCTGGGGAGCTTGCCGGAGACGCTAAGTACCCCTGAAGCAACGCTGTGGCGTCTTCCGCAGCGTCGCAGGAGTCGTCCCCAGTGTTGCGGGAGCCTGCCTCAGTGTTTCAGGAGTCTGCCTGAGCGTTGCAGGAGACCTCCGCGGCGTCCCGGGAAGCTTCCGCAGCGTTGCAGGAATCTCCCGCGGCGTTGCAGGAGTGCTCCGCGGTGTTTCCCGAGACCTCGGGCGCGTTGCGCGGGACCTCCGCAGCGTCCCGGGAAGCCAGCGCGCGCGGAGGAGCTACTGCCGCTCCGCAGCCAGATCGGTCTCTTCGGCGGAATCCGCGGCTGCCTCCGCGGCAGCGCCCTCCGCGAAGGCCTTTGCCTGCATCCGCAGCTCCCAGGAGCCATACAGGACGACGAGGACGATCACGGCCGCGGCACCGGCGGCTGTGAGGCCCATGCGCAGGCGGTGACCGGGGCGCGGTCCCCCTTCCACGTAGGGCCGGGGCAGGCGCGAGTCTCCGGAGCGGAGAGCGCGGGCCGTCCAGATCCAGGAGCGGTGCTGGCGCCGGAGGTAGCGCGGCAGGCCGGCCGCATCGCTCTTCACCTCGGCCAGGAGACGCCGGGCCTCCTCCTTCTCCCCCCTGGCCAGCAGGAGCCGGGCGAGGCGCACCTGGGCTTCGATGATGGGGCGGCGCTGCAGGAGGTCTCTCAGGACCTCCTCCGCCCTCTCCTTTTCTCCGCTCTCGTCCAGGCTGCGCCCGAGCTGGAGCTGGGCCCGTCCCATGCAGGCATCGGGCTTCCGCTTCACCAGCTCTTCGAGGAGGGGCACGGCCTCGGCGAAGCGGCGCTGCATCTGGAGGGCCTGGGCGAGGCCGAAGTTGACGTCCTCGACGTCGGCGCCGTTCTCCCCGGCCTCCCGGAAGTGCTTCTCGGCCTCCTGGTGCCGGCCCAGGACGAGCTGCTGTTCTCCTGCTTCCGCCAGGATCGCCGGGCCGCGCCAGTGATTGAGCTGGATCTGGAGCTCCCGCAGCCGCCGCCGCGCCTGCACCCGCCGGGCCGCGTCCATGGAGATCGGGATCCGGACACTGCCGCGCCGGACCACGAAGAAGTAGGCCGCGACGCCCACGATCGGGAAGGCGAAGATGATCCAGATCCAGTAACAGGGCGCTCCCACGCGGAAGGCATCCACCACGGCCACGACGGAGATGACCAGCGGCAGAACGCTGAAGATGCCCAGACTGAAGAAGCCGAACAGGAGCTGCTCCATTTCGGGTCCTCCGGGGACGGACTGCGTGTTGGAAACGGCGGCCCTATTTTACCACCGACTCACGGCCGGGGAGCGTTCAGCGTCTCCAGCTTCTTCTTCTGCTCGGCGAGGGGCGGCACGTTCCACTTTGCCCGCTCCTCGTCGGTGATGGTGGGGTCCACGTCCCAGAGGACCCAGCGGTCGTCCACCTTCTTGAACTGGGTGCCGTAGAGCTGCGGCTTGCCCTGCCACATGAGGGAGCGGTCCTTGGCCGCTGCCGCCAGCCATTTGGCCTTGCCGTTCTCCGGATCGAGCTCCACGGCCTTGACCGCGAGGCGGTGCGCCTCGTCGTACTCCGGCACCTCCGTGCCGTGCTGGTAGACCATGGCCGCGTGGTAGTAGTCCATGGAGGTGGTGGCGCCCCCCTGGTCCACGATCTGGCGGACCCGGCCCCGGCGCTCCGCGTCCCGATTCGAGACCGCGTGCCAGTCGATGTCGGCGTTCGGACCCGCCTCGCGGTCCGCCTGGTCCTCGCGGAACAGGCGCTCGAGCTCGGGATTGTCCGCCGTCTGACTCCACAGGGCTCCCGCCGCGAGGAAAGCCAGGGCTACCGCCACGAGGACCGTTCGCTGTCTCATAGCCATTTCTCCTTGGGCTCGACGATAGCACGCAGATCTGAAACGCTATTGCGCCACGAGACACTCCATTCCGGATGTCAAAAGGAGGAAGAATGCTAACCCGCTCTTTCGGTCGGTCCTGCGCGCCCCTGCTCTTTCTCCTGCTGCCGCTCTCTGCCTCCGGCTCGGGTCCGACGCAAGTCGGAGAGGAGGTCCGTCTCGAAGTCGGCAGCCCCGCCGTCTCCGGCCAGGCCGAGCCTTCCGCTCCGGTCTGGAGTCACGAGATCTCCCATCCGGGTGCCAGCTACATCGCTCCCCGCTTCGCGCGGGTCGACCTGCCTCCGGGCGCCCGCCTGGTCGTGCGGACTCCGGACGGGAAGCGGTCCCGGACCTACACGGGCCGGGGCAAGGGGGAGCTGGGCGCGAAGGAGGGGTTCTGGGGGATGCACATGCCGGGAGACACGGCGGTGATCGAGGTCTATTCGGCCGTGGAGCTTCCGCGGGACGCGGTGAAGCTCGGCGGGTTCGCTCACGGGTATCCGGTCCAAAAGGAGGACTGGGCGGTGCCCCCCGGTCCCGAGGCGATCTGCGGGGCCGACGACTCGGAGTGGGCCAAGTGCTCCCAGGTCACGGAGCCGGACATCTATGACAAGAGCCGCGCCGTGGCCCGTCTGATGATCCAGGGCGTCAGCGCCTGCACGGGCTGGCTGGTGGGAGATTCCGGCCACCTGCTCACCAACCAGCACTGCATCACGAGCGCATCCGACGCCGCGAACACCGACTACGAGCTCATGGCCGAGGGCGCGACCTGCGGCACGAGCTGCTTCGGCTTCGGCGCCTGTCCGGGCGCCATCGTGGCCGACACCGGCACCCTCGTGAAGGCGAACGCGGATCTCGATTACGCGCTGATCCAGCTCCCCGTGAACCCGACCGCGACCTACGGCTTCCTGCAGCTCCGGGAGAGCGGACCCGAGTTGGAGGAGCGGATCTACATCCCCGGCCATCCGGCAGCCTGGGGCAAGCGGATCGCGGATCTCTCCACCGATCCGAACGACGCCTCGGGCCATTGCGAGGTCTACAGCCTGGACGAGCCCACGTGCACCGGCGCCCCCGGCAACGACGTCGGCTACTTCTGCGAAACCCAGGGAGGCTCGTCCGGCTCCCCGGTGCTGGGGTACGGCGACCACCTGGTGGTGGCCCTGCACCATTGCGCGTTCTGCCCCAACCTCGGCGTGCCGATCCAGGCGGTGATCTCGGACCTCGGCGCGAGCCTGCCCCCCAACGCTCTCGGCACCCCGTGCACGCGCCCCTCCGAGCCTGCGCTGACGGCGGCCAACGTTCCAGGAGGGATTTCCCTCTCCTGGACTCCGGTCACCGGGGCCGTCGAGTACAGGCTCTATCGCTCGACCTCGCCGGGAGGTCCCTCTGCGCTCCTGACCACGACGGCCGGGACGGGCTATCTGGACGAGAACCTGGAATGCGGCACGTCCTACCACTACGTGGTACGGGCTTTCGACGGGTGCCTGTCCCTGCCCTCGACCGAGGCGGCCGCCTCCACCGCCGCCTGCCCCTACTGCTCCGACGTGTCGCTCTACAGCAGCGGCTTCGAGGAGGGCTCGGGGTTCTCCGACTGGCTCGTGGGCTCCTTCCTTCCCGGCGGCGCCGTGGACTGGCGCGGAATCCAGACCTGTGCCGCCGGGTCCGGCAGCCGGATCTTCCGCTTCGGGGGACCGACCTGCGACGCGACCTACGGCGTGAACCAGTTCACCCATGCCCAGCCGCAGGGAGGAACGGGCTTCGCGATCCCGGCCGACGCGCTCTCCGCCCGGCTCTCGTTCGCGCATCGCTGGGAATTCGAGAGCTCCTTTGACGGCGGCAGCCTGATGATCTCCGTCGACGGCTCGGCCTTCACTTCCATCCCCGATGCGGCCCTGTCCGGGAGCTCCTACACGCACCTGACCTCGACGTTCTGCGCGCCGCCCGGCGCATCCAACATCCCGGTTTTCAGCGGGTTCCAAGGCTCGTTCGTCAACACGGAGGTCGACCTCGACGAGGCCTGCGAGGCCGCCGTCGGCACCGGTTGCGCGGGCCGCATGGTGCGGGTCGTCTTCTCCACCGTCCTCGACTGCAGCGTCGAGGAGACCGGATGGTTCCTGGACGACGTGGCAGTGTCCGCCTGCGTGCCCGAGACGCCGGAGCCGTCCTCGTTCCACACGCTGACCCCATGCCGCCTGCTGGATACGAGGAACGCGAACGGCCCCCTCGGCGGGCCGGCCCTGCAGCCCGGGACCGAGCGGGTCTTCGCCCTGACCGGCGCCTGCGGCATCCCGGCGACGGCGAAGGCGCTCTCCCTGAACCTGACCGTGGTCCAGCCGTCCACCGCCGGCAGCCTGACCCTCTTCCCCCAGGGCAAGGCGTTGCCGCTGGCCAGTGCCATCAACTTCACGGCGGGCCGGACCCGGGCCAACAACGCCGTCCTGGGCTTGGGCACGAACGGCGCCCTCCGCGTCAGGACCAACGGCGGACCCGTGCACTTCGCCCTGGATGTGACCGGGTACTTCGAGTAGCAGTCCAATTGCTTGGGAACTGAGCTCTCGCCCCTTGAGAGCGTCACGAAATACTTTCAGATCACGAGGCACTCTATACAAGAGAGCTGAAACAAAGCCTCCTCCTTTCTGCTTCGAGCATTGAACTGGCGTTGCACTCCACGTTGAGATCGCCCCCATCGATGGACCGGGGGCGACACTTCCCACCTGCTCCGGGCCGGGATACGGATTAGAGGGATGCCAATGCCTTCGACTTTTACGAAGCCTACTTGGTTTTCGCGTCGAGTGTTCGCCGTTCCTTTCGGCCACTACGAGACCGGGGCCGACCAGGAGCCGCCTGCCAACGAGATCCTGATTGGGCGCGAAGGCCAGCGCGCCTACTTCATCGACCTGCTCATGAACATGGGGCGCCGCGGCGCCTACCTGGTCACGGGCCGCCGTGGAGCGGGCAAGACGAGCTTCGTCCGGCACTGCGTGGCCGAGTACAAAGCCGAAGTCTATGGGCGGTACGTTCGCAGCAGCGTCGGCAGGGCGCTGTTCTGGGACCGGCTGATCGTACTGCTCCTGTTCACCGCCGTCATCCTGGGAGCGCTTCTCCTCTCGCAATTGCTCGACATCCTGGTCCGGGCAGTGTCTGCGGGAGAAGCCGGACCGCGCAAGCTGCTCCTCTGGCTTCTGATTACTCCGATCGCCCTGCTGTGCGTCTATCCGCTGCTCTATGCGAAGGACCTGCTCGAAGTCGTGGTCAGGGCGGTGCAGAAGGAGGAGAACTCGGAAAACCGCCGGCACCGGCTCATCGCGGTGGCCGCCACGCTGGGCTTCGCAGTACTGGCTTGGTTTGCGGGGCCTTTCGGCTCTCCGGCCCTTGGCATGAGCCGGCTGTTCGCGGCGATCGCCGGTCTATTCGTTCTCGTACAAATACTCTCATACCGCAGACGGCCCGAATGGCGGCTCCTGCTCTCGCTCAAGGCGAACCTCGCGTACGTCCTGATGGGAATCGCCGGCCTGTTCGTTCTCGCGCTCTCGTACCGCAGACGGCCCGGATTTGTCAGGCGCCTTTGGCGGCACCTGCTCCCGCTGGCAGCGGCCGCCTCGTATCTCCACATTGGAGCGGACGACTTCGGAATCGCCAATCCCGAAAGCGAGTACTCGGCCAACCTGGGGCTCGGGCTCCTTCTCGCCGCCGCGGGCTTGGCCTTGCGCGGCCTGTATCAGAACCGCGTCGTCGCCTGTCAGAAGGAGATCGCGCGCGTCAAGGACGAGAGCTCCCTGTGGTACGCCTTGGCAGCCGTGCTGATGGGTGCCGCCGGCCTTTCCATCCTGCTTCAGTTCTTGGAGCTCCGGTCGGCCATTGGAGTCGCTTCGGTCCCGGCTGCCCTGTTCCTGCTCGGCATCGTCCGGGTGCTCATGCTGGACAGGAAGCAACAGGTCTTCCAGCCTCGGCCTCTCTATGCCCTGAGCGCCAAGGCCGTGGTATCCGTGGTGCTGGCTCTGCAACTCGTCCATCCGGCCCTTTCCCGATGGGACCGCGCGGGGGTGGCTTTCGACGTACCGGGCTGGAAGAGCGAGATTTCGACGTTCCTGCGGCAGGAGACCTCGCTGCACCAGGTGCTTAGAAACGAGAAGCTCTTCCATGGCAAGGCGGCGGTCACTCCGCTGATAGTCCAGGGAACCGAGTTGCAGAAGCAGCCCGGCGGAGTGCGGCAGGAGCTCAACTGGATTCTCACTGTCCTGCTCATCGCCTCTCTCCTCTACTTCCTGGAGTTTGAATGGGTCGTGCGCCCCTTCCTGCGCCAGCGGATCGATCCCGCCTTCGCTGACAAGCCGGGCCCCTGGGATGATCAGGAGGGGTACAAGGAGAGAGTGGACCGCCGCAAGACGCAACGCAGCATGGCGGGCACCACGTTCCCCTGGACCATCTACCGGCTGTGGCTGCCGGTGCTGGTGCTCTCGGTCAACCTCGGGTTCGACCGCCTCGACCACCGACGGGTCGTCCACGCCATGCTCGCCGCGTTGCGCGACGAGTACCACCGCACCTTCCTCTCCTGGAGCTCCGCCCTGGCCAACCTCGGCCGGCTCGTCGCGCTACTCCTGATTCTCGCCATGGTCACGCTCGTCGGCGAGCAGCTCTTCGCGATGCCGGACAAGGCCGAGCTGGTGCCCCGATTGGACACGCTGGCAGAGCAGTCCTCCACCAACTATGACGACGTCTGCGCCGTCTTCACGGGCCGGCAGACCGGGCCCAGCGCCGTGAACCTCGTCTGCAGCCTTCCAGGTGGCAGCCGGTTGTTTCACATCCTCTACTTCGACCTGCTGACGACCCGGCCGGGTCCGGCTTCCCAGCACCCTTCGAACCACCTCCTCTTCTGGTTTCTCCCCTACCAGGACGGCGACTTCCCCGGCCCCGAGCTCCAGCCGGTTCCGCGCGCTCCGCTGCAGCCGCTCCTCAAAGGCGGGATGCACTTCCGGATCTATCACTTGCTGCTGCTCCTTCTCCTCTTGCTCGCGGCCAGGTGGTCGGTCCGCCATCTGCCGGTCCTCCCCTATCACGAGACGCTCCGGCGGCTCGACTCGATGCTCGACAGCCTCTCCTCGCGGACCAGCACCAGCTCGAAACAGGTGCGCTCCTGGCAGATGGCCCGCTGGCTGCAAGGCTACTTCCAGGACGAGAACGTGCGCCAGGTCCAGCAGGACCCGATCGATCCGCGGACACTGGAGTTCGCCTTCCTCACGATCCTGCACGACATGCAGCACGCGCCGCTCCGGCTGCCTGGCGCAAAGAACCAGCTCATCAGCCTGCCGACGCCGGAGATCACGTATGTTTTCGACGAGCTCGACAAGCTGGGCACACGCATGGGTCCCGCCGAAGCGGCCGGAGGCGAGAAGCAGGAGGCCGAGATCCTCGACGCCGCCCGACGCCGGTCGATCGAGCTCCACCGCCTGCTCGCGAACATGAAGAACCTGCTCTCCTCTGCGCCGGCACGCTTCATCTTCGTGGGCGGACGCAATCTCCACGACGAATGGCTGGCTGACCAGACCGCGCGCCATCCCCTGCTGACGAACATTTTCAATGCCGAGGTCTATCTGCCCTCGCTGTTGACCGATCACCCATGGCAACAAGACGATCAGCCCAAGCTGCACACGCAGATCGAGAGGTACCTCCTCCGCCAATGGTGGCGCGCGCAGGTCCTCTACTGCCGGTGGGCTAAGGCGCGCTGGCTGCCGTCCTTTGGGCAACCAATCCGCGAGCCCGTGCCGGAGTCCTTCATGTCACGGGACGTGCCCCCCGTGCGGAGATTGAGCCTGCCAATGCCGCTGCAGGATCTAAGCGAGCTCGGGAGCACGGTCGGAGTGCTGCAGTGCGAGGCTGGTCCGAACCCGGACGGAACGATCGAGGTTTCCGCGCAAGCACTGGCGGTCGAGGGCGGATTGGGCCTCCTCCAGGACTTCGTCTACTTCATGACCTATCGCAGCATGGGCAATCCGAAGCGGCTCAAGGAGTTGCTGGCCGTCTTCGTGCGGCCGGTCAGCCGGGCCGTGCAAATGCCCGAGGTGCGCTGGTCGGAAGGGTTCGACTGCCGGCATGTGCTCGCGTTCGGGGACGTCGAGCGGTTCCGTGTGCAGCTCCTCGCAGACATCTACCGGCATCTCGCTCTCACCTTCGAGAAGCGGCTGGTGGTGCGCGACGACAAGCTGGCGATTTCGGTCTTCTTCCTGGCGGACTATCTGTTCAAGTTCCACCGCCGGGCTTTCTCGTGGAGCAACCTCGAACGCGTCGATGAACTGGTGGACATCCACCGCGCGCCGGACCTGCGCGAGATCCTGGAGGAGATCGTCGAGCGCTGGTCGGAGCGTTTCCTTCATCCGATCCGCAACGGAATGTATGCGTTCCGCTTCCGCTCCGACATCGCGCGCGAGATCGAGTACCTCTCACGGCAGTCGGCGCAGGAGATGGCCGCGTTCAACTTCACGCTTGACGAGTCGATGGCTCTCAAGTCGCTCTACGCCTCGAAGATCCAGCGCCTGGGGACCGAGGCCAGGCCGGAGCTGCAGGATCTGCTGGCTGGCCTTGGAGAGCTCCACGAGTTCGATCAGGAGTACGAGCCGGCGCGCCAGCACTACCGCGAGGCGATCCGCCTGCTGGACGTGGAGTTCGAGCAGGTCGTCGGGCGCTCCGGAGGCAAGGATGGACCGGCTCCTCTTCAGGCGGTTTTAGGCGGTGAGGAAGACGGTCTGCGCAACGCCCGGCTCTATCTCACGTGGGGAGCAGCGCGGCTGCGGCTGGTCCTGCAGGTCGGGCTGACGTTCGAGTTCGCCCGCAACTTCGAGCGCGCCATCGTCGAGTACCGCAATGCCCGGACGCTCAGCCGGTCTCTCATACTGGCCATGCTGGGTGAAACCGGAACCTGGGAAGCTCTTTCGGAGCTGAGAAGTTGGGGCGACAAACCCGAGTCACCCCGGGACACTCGGCTCCACGTGCTCAAGAACCTGAACATCCTTTTCCAGCCGGTGTTCGCGGAGGCCTGGGTGACGGAGAAGCTAACCGGCGGCGTGGACACGAGCGTCTCCGTGGTCGAAAAGGAGATCTGGCAGCTTCGGACCCTTCTTCCGTTCGTTCAGGATCTCAAGCTGCAACTGTCGGAGAATCCCGGCAAGGTGCGCGGGTCGAACTTCGCCTTGATCATGGCCGAGCTGCACAACAAGACAGGGGACCTCTACTTCTTCAAGGGCCGTCAGCTCGTCTCCTTCGAGGATCTGAAAACGATCCGCGACGACCTCAAGGAGAAGGGAATCCATAAAGGCCTTGAGGGGTACCTCCTGCGTGCGCACTACCACTATGCGATGGGTTTGCACGAGCTGCGCCGCTTCATGACCCACCGGCGGATGAGCTCGAAGCTCAAGTTCAATATCTGGGCGGGCGGCACCGCATTCGAGGAGGATGAGATCTGGGAGCCGATCGCCGACTCCAGCCTGCCCGACTTCGTGTTCCGTTCCGTGGGCGGCACTCTCAACGACCTCGCCGAGACGATGCTCGGCCGGGTCTCTCTCTACGGCCTCTTCCACGACCTCTCCCGAAAAGGCCTCTCCACGAAATCCGAGGAGATCCGAACCCTTGGAGAGGGCTCCAAGCCGGTCAAGAGCCGACTGGTGGCGGAGTTCGGCCATTGGCTGACGCACGCCGACGAAGAGAGGGAATTTCCGATCCGCATCCCTCTCGGTAACGAGGACCTTGAGGCCGGCTCGCTGGCGGGATGGCTGGGGACTTGGAGAGACCAACCGTCGGGTACGAACCAGCTCCTGAGCTACGACGAGAGGGGACACGACGACCGCAGCCGATTGATGGTGTCGCTCCACCTGTCCATGATGGGAGCGAAATACCTCGAGCGCGGAGGCTATCTCGAAGACGCCGCGCGAGAGATGGTTGAGGTCGCCGAGATGGCGGCTCACTACCTGTGGTGGGGACTCATCGTCCACCGCCTTTGCGAGCGCCCGTTGCGGCCTGACCCCGAAGACGAGCCCCTTCGCCTCTGCAAGGAGGTGTTCACTCAAAAGAACCTGAGGCACGAGTACTGGGCCTACCTCTATGAACTCGCCGTCTATTCGCTGCGCAAGGCCGATCAGCTCTTCCGCCGCAGCCGACGCGAAGAAGACATTTCGAGCATGGAGTATGAGAGCGATTACCTGCTCGGCAAGAAGGTCCCCCCGAGCGTTCTCACCCTGGCCTGCTCACTCGGCTTGGTCGCCGAAGAGATCTTTGGAGCCGATCACCCCAAGGAGCCCAGGCAGGATCTCCTGAACCTGATCGACAGGTGGACCGGTTCGAAGTATTGCCTGTGGCCGCTTCCGCGGCACTTCGCCGGAGTCCTCGAAAGATCGCTCGTCCGCCACAGCTACCCCATGATCAACCGTCTCCAGGGCCTCAAGGTCCTGATCGATGCGGAGACCCTGACGGTCCTCGGTGGTGCCTCCCCTGAGGTGGAGGGCCGCATCCTGTCGCGCACGCAGGAGCTGCTGACTCTGGACGAGCTCTTCGACGCTCCCCTGCACTTCACGCCGCTTCACGCGGGCCTGACCTGCGCACTCGTCGCCCTCTCCCTCCAGGGTGATGCGAATAAAGGGCGGAGGCCGGAAGTCGAGAAGGTCTGGCACGCGGCTCAGCGCTACCTCAACAAGTGCGAGGAGATGTACACCATGAGGCGCGCCTACTATGAAGGGATCTCCGAGCTGTACTACCTGTTCGACGACTTCAACGATCGCCAGATCCACTTCAACATGGCCATGCAGATGGCTGGAACCGAGCTGGTATCCCTGATCAAGGGCCTTCTGCACCTTCCGGAGGCGAGGAAGTTCCGCACAGCGCCCGAAGCGGCATGACGTGCGTCTCTCCAGACAGGGGTGTATGCTTCCCCATACATCCCTGCGGCGGACGAACGGCTGAGAGCCCGGTTCTCTTCAGCTCCAAGCCTCCTGTTTTCCGCGGCTTGCGTCTCCTTGTCCATTTCCGGCGGGGCGCGGCACCGGGCTTGCCCTATGAGGCGTGCGACCGCCTCAGGCAATGCTGCCCGGGGGGACGTGGAGACCGAACGTCATGCGATTCCTTCGCTTTCTGCTCCTGTGCGCATTCTCGGCCTCCGTCCAGGCCCAGGAGCCGCCTGCCGTGGAGCCCGCGCGCTTCCTCATCGAGACCATCACGGTCGAGAGCTCCCGCAAGGCCTCCGCGGGCATCATCGAAGCCGAGACGCTCCTCAAGGAGGGCGGGACCTACTCGGAGGACGACCTGCGCCAGGCCGTGTCCCGGGTCCACCGGCTGCCGTTCGTGCTCGACGCCACCTTCTCCCTGCGCAAGGGGAGCGAGCGCGACACCTATGAGCTGGTCATCCAGGCCAACACCGCCCGCTGGTTCTTCTTCGACCGCAGCGTGCAGCTCGTTGGCTTCGACCAGACCTACAACCTCGGCAGCTTCGGCGACGACGACAGCTTCAGCTTTGGACACTCCGGCCTGATCGGCGGCCGGATCTTCGTGGGACGGGCCGGGGTCCTCTACGGAAGCTGGGGCTTCCAGCGCGACCTGACCAGCGACTCCGACGGAGCGCGGATCGGTTATACCCACTACAACCTCTTCGGCCGCGGGATCGCCGCCGACGTCTCCTTCGCGACAAACGGCTGCTGCACCACTCAGGTGATCCCCTTCGGCATCGATCCCAACCTCTCCACCTGGGAATGGCTGGACGACGATCAAGCCTCGATGAGCGTGTCCGTTCCCCTGTCCCCCCGCCGCTCTCTCCAACTCGGATGGAGCGAGAGGCACGGCCAGGCCCTGGATCACGCGAGGGTGCTCGCCCCCTTCTTCGGCGACCAGGAGGACTTCATCTTCGACGGCGACCAGGATTCCCGGCACCTGGAGGCCCGCTGGGTCCAGGACACCAGCGACGAGCCCATCCTCCCGAGCCGCGGCACGGTCCTCTCCGCCGGCCTGGTGTACGAGGCCTACGAGGCCCGCGACCTGCGCGCGGACCGGTACGTCCGCGGGCCGGACGGCACGCTGGAGCGGGTGGGACAGGTCGATCTGCCCGACTTCGAGGGTGAGCAGCTCCTCGCCACCGCCTCCGCCATCCGCCACTGGTCGGTCACGCCCCGCCAGTCGGTCTCGGCCGGAGGGCAGATCTCCGCTGGCCGCTCCCGCCTGACCAACCTGCGGGTTGACGACCTCCTCATGCCGGAGACCGACCTCGATGTCTACGGCGGATCGGTCAGCGGGCGCCACCTCCTGCGGCTCTGGGCCTTGCGCGAGCCCGGCAACATGGGCGATCTCTACCTGGACACGAACGTCATCTACAGTGTCGAGGCCACCTCGCCGGATCTCGGGCTGCGGAACAACCCGCTGACGCGGCTGGAGCTCTCCACCGGGATCACGTTCCGCAACCAGTGGGGACGGCTGCGGCTCCTCTTCACCTACCTGGACCTCGGGGAGGTGCTGCAATGAGGAGGATACGGTGGGCGCGGCGGGCGCTCGTCTTCCTCGGGCTGATGCTCGCGGCGCGTCTGGATGCCGTCACCGGGCCGGCCCTGGAACGGGGAGCCGAAGGGGTCGTCCTGACCCGCCTCCCCCTCGTGCTGCGGCAGGAGGAGGTGCGCCGCCACCTGGGCACGGGGCTCACCACGACCCTGGCCTTCGAGGTCCGCACCCTGGGCGCCACCCGGAGCCGGGGCGGAGCCCGCATCGACATCCGCTATGAGCTGTGGGACGAGGTCTGGATCGTCACCCGCGCCGACACCTCCGGCCGGACCCAGCGGACGACCTTCCCCTCCTTCGAGCAGCTCGAGGCCTGGTGGCGCGACCTGCGCCTGGGGGTGCTCCCCGCGAGGTCCGCGGCCGGACCCGCCGAGCTGCGCCTGCGGGTCATCCCCTTCTCCCAGTCCGAGCAGCTCGACGCCCAGCGCTGGTTCTCGCGCACCCTGAGCGAGGGCTCCGCCGGCAGCGCCGGGGCCGTGTCCGGGGTCCTGGCCGAGCCCTCGGGCGACCTCTTCAACCTCCTGCTCGCAACCTCCATCGGCCGGCCCGCGCTCCTGGAGTTTGAGTGGAAGCTTTCCGTGCCGGAGGCGAAGCGTTGAGCTGGAAGTCCACCGCCGCCACTCTCAGTGGGATGGTCCTGGCCGCGGCCGCGGTCCTCTTCCTGTTCGAGCGGCAGCTCTCCACCGCCTGGTTCCGCCTCGGGCTCCAACCCGAGGTGATCTCCGCCCTGGAAGGATCGCAGGACGACCGCAAGGAGCTCGCCCGCCTCGACCCGCAACGCACAGCCGAGTACCGCCGCCGCTTCGAGGAGGACCAGGCCCTGCTCAACCGGCTGCGCATCCTGGAGCACAACCGCGAAGAGATCCTGCGGCGCTACGAGATGATCCTCCTCGCAGTCGTAGGCGGCGTGCTGACCGTGGCCGGAGGCGCCCACCTCGTCCGCCAAGGCAGGCGGCAACGGAGGATCGAAAGGCTGCGCGACGCCTTGCAGCAGCTCTCCGCGGGGCAGGAAAACGTGGACATCGGCGATCGGGGGAGGGACACGATTGGACGGATCGCGGCCATGATCGAAGAGACCTCCCGGGTCATGGCGCGGGACCGCAAGCGGCTGGCCGCTTTGCAAAACCTTTCCATGTGGCAGGAGACCGCCCGGCGTCACGCCCACGAGATGAAGACGCCCCTCACCGCCGCCCGCCTGGAGCTGACCCGCCTGCGCGAGATGGTGAACGGCGAGAGCAAGCAGGCGGTGGAGAGCCTCGGCGAGGAGCTGGACCGCCTGGGTCGCTTCACCCGCGAGTTCACCTCCTTCGCCCGGCTACCGCGACCCAGGCTGGAGGTCCACGATTTGGGCGATGTGGTGGCCGAGTTCGCCTCCACCTTCGACCTCGCCTGGCCGAGCCTGGAGCTGAGGCTCGACCGGCCCGGGGGACGCCTGCCCGCCGCGGTGGACCGCGAGCTGCTCCGCCAGACCCTCGTGAACCTCTGCGACAACAGCGCTCACGCGCACGCCAGGACCGTCACCTTCCGGCTGGCGGAGAACGGCCCGGGGATCCACCTCGACGTCGCCGACGACGGCCCGGGCATCCCGCCGGAGATCCGCGGCCGGGTCTTCGAGCCCTACGTCACCACCCGCAAGGTCGGCGAAGGCATGGGCCTCGGCCTCGCCATCTCGAAGAAGGTCCTGCTCGATCACGGCGGGGACCTGGAGCTGGCGGAGACGTCGGAGACGGGGACGACCTTCCGGATGACCTTGCCCAAGGGAGAGCCATGACCCAGCTCCTCATCGTCGAAGACGACGAGAAGATCCGCGCCAGCCTGCTGCTCCAGCTCCGCGAGGAGGGCTTCGCCCCCTCCTCGGTCACCTCGGCCGAGGAGGCGCTCGCGCTCCTGGAGCCCGCCCGCTCTCCCCTCCCCGACCTGCTGCTCTTGGACGTCCGCCTTCGCAAAATGACCGGCGTCGATCTGGTGCGGCGGCTGACCGAGGCGGGCCGGCTCCCGCCCACGATCATCATTTCCGGTGAAGCTTCGATCAGCGAGACCGTCGAGGCATTGCGGCTCGGTGTCCACGACTTCATCGAAAAGCCGTTCACCCGCGAGCGCCTGCTGCAATCGATCCGCAACGCGCTGGAGCGGGAGGCGCTGCGGCGCGAGGTGGCCTCGCTCAAGGCCGACCTCGGAGGCGAGCCCGAGATCCTGGGCAGCTCCCCCGCCATCGAAGAGATGCGCCAGCGGATCGCGCAGGCCGCGCCCACCGACGGCCGCATCCTGATCCTCGGCGAGAGCGGCACGGGCAAAGAGCTGGTGGCGAGCGCGATCCATCGCCAGAGCCGCCGCAGCCATCGCCCGTTCATCAAGATCAACTGCGCCGCGATTCCGCCCGATCTGATCGAAGACGAGCTGTTCGGCCACGCCCGAGGGGCCTTCACCGACGCCAAGACCGCCAAGCCCGGCCTGTTCGAGGAGGCGGACGGCGGCACCCTCTTCCTCGACGAGATCGGGGACATGGAGCTGACCGTACAGTCGCGCCTCCTCCGGGTCCTGGAGGATGGCCGGGTGCGGCGGATCGGCGAGACGCGGGACCGCCAGGTCGACGTGCGGGTGATCGCCGCGACTCATCGCGACCTGGAGGAGTCGGTGAGGGCCGGCCGCTTCCGCGAGGACCTTTACTTCCGCCTCGCCCACCTGCCTCTCGCCGTGCCCTCGCTGCGCGAGAGGAGGGATGATGTGCGCCTCCTCTTCCATCACTACCTGGAAAGGTTTTCCCGGCAGCACCGGGCGCGGCCGAGGCGGGTCGATCCCGAGCTCTATCCCTACCTGGAGCGCTATCCCTGGCCCGGCAACGTCCGCGAGCTGCGGAACCTCTGCGAACGCCTGGTGGTCTTCGGGAGCGACCCGGTGACGCCGGACCAGCTCCCCTCGGGCTTCTTCGAGCCGACCCAACCGCCGGAGTCCGGGCTCCTGCTGCTGCCGCCTGCCTTCCCGATCCTCCCCCTGAGGGACTTCAAGGCGCGTTGCGAACGGGAGTACATCGAGTCCGTGCTGCAGCGCACCCGCTGGAATGTGAGTGCAGCCGCCCGCCTGCTGGACGTCCAGAGGACGTATCTCCACCAGAAGATCCATGCGCTGGGAGCGCGGCGGCCGGAGACCTCACCCCCTGTCCCCCTCTCCCCTCTCCCGCCCAATCCCCCGCCGGGAGAGGGGGAACGTGACTGAGGCTGTCCAGCCTCACGTTCCGGCACGGTGGCCCCAGATACGTCCCCCCTCTCCCGGGGATGGGTGGTTGGGAGATGGGAGAGGGGGACAGGGGGTGAGGTCCTACCGCCGCTCGAACCGCAGGTCCCGTACCCGGGTGAGCCCGACGCTGAGCTCGGAGATCTTGCCTTCCTTTCGGAAGAAGCGAATCAGAAAACCGTTCTCGGTGTGGAAGGCGTCGGCATAGAGGGGCTTCAGGGCCACCACCGTGTCCGGGCGCCACTTGATGACCAGCTTGCCCTCCTCCATCGCGACCTTCCAGGTGACCTCGGCCTCGTCGCTCGTGTAGTCCCCCACGTACTCGGCGAGCTGAGCGGCGGTCGGAACGGCCTCCGCCACCCGATCGAAGGGGACGGTGTCGCCGTCGGGGGTGAGGACGCGCAGGCCGTTGGGGATAAAGTCGAGCTTCGAGCCGTTCTCCACCAGGAACAGCGAAGTGGAGAGCGGCCAGACGGCGCGCCCTCCGCCCGTGCGCAGCTTGCCCTCCTTCATCTCCAGACGCAGCACGTCCCCCGTGCGGCTGTGGCGGTACATCCCCGCTCTGGCGGCGATCTCGTCCGTGGGGAGCTGGATATCCGGGGCGGGCGGGGCAGGCGCGGGGGCCGCGGCTTTCTTTCCGGTCAGGAAGAGATCCGCGACCCGGTGGGAGAGCCCGTCGGGATCGATGTCCCCCAGGTTGCAGAGGACGGCCACGGAGAGGCGCTGCCCTGGGTACCTCGCAAGGAACGCCCGGTAGCCGGCCGTGGCGCCGCCATGGCTGACCTCCGGCAATCCCTCGTAATTGAGCATGAAGAGGCCGCCGGCGTACTCGATCTCCCGGTTGTCGTTGAGCCGCCCGCGCCGCTGCAGCGCCTCGATCAGAGCGGGTCCGCCCACCTTGCCGTGCGTGAAGTTCTCGTTCCAGAGGAGCAGGTCCTCGGACGTGGTCAGCAGGCCGCCGTTGCCGTGCACGTTCTCGAAAGGCATCTCGCTGTGGAAGCCGTCCTCCGCCTTGATATAGGCGATAGCACGCCCCTTGACGATCCGGGTGAAGTCGTCGCGCCATCCAGTATGCTTCATACCCAGAGGCTCGAAGATCTGCTGCCGCGTGAATTCGGCGAAGGTCTGGCCGGTGACGCGCTCCACGATCACGGCGAGGAGGTTGTACCCCGTGTTCGTATAGGAGAACTCGGCGCCGGGCTCGTAGTTGAGGGCCTTCTGGCGCGACGCGACGTCGAGCATGTGGGCATGGGTGTGGATGCGCGTCCCACGCGGCCAGCCGTTGACCCCGACGATCGCGCCCCAATCCCGCAGGCCGCTGGTGTGATGGATCAGGTGAGCGATCGTGATCGGCTTGCCGTAGTCGGGAAGCTCCGGCACATGCTTGCGCACGTCGTCCGCCAGGGCAAGCTTCCCCTGCTGGACCAGGAGCAGGGCCGCGGCGGCGGTGAACTGCTTGGAGACCGAGCCCGCCTCGAAGATCGTGGTGGGCGTGATGGGCGCGTCGTGCTCCAGGTCCGCCATGCCATAGGCCCGCGAGAGCAGCGTCTTCCCATTCTCGGACACCGCCACGGTACAGCCGGGGCTCTCCTGGGACTTCCACTCCGCGAAGATCTCGTCGACCTTGGCGGCAGGGTCGGGGGTCTGGGCGGCGGCATTGCCGGGGAGGATGCCGGGGAGAAGGAAGAGAACGACCAGGGAGACTGCGCGCACGATCTTCATGTTTTGCCCTCCGAGTCTGCTGACCTTAACGGTGACTACATACGTAGTCAAGCGGGCAAGGTTGCAGGCTTCGAGGGTCCTAAGAATCGAAAAAGGGATTGACCGCCCGCACCGTGCCGTACAGGCGTTCATGCTGGAAGTCCTCGCTGATCAGCGTGTTGAGGCCATTGACTTCCGCATAGGCCCAGATATGGGCATCGAACCAGGAAAGGCCGTAAACGGCGGCACCGCGAAGGGCGGTGCGTACCACGAAGTCGTTCGGATAGAGGATCGGGAACAGGTTGAGCAGTTCCTCGGTCTCCCGAAAGGCCTCCTCTCGAGTCAGCAGAGAGGGAGCGGTCCTGACCGGACGGGTGACGACCGAGAAGAACTCGACGATGGCCTGATGAGGGACGAACAGTTCCCCGTCCGAGATCCCACGGCGCAGGATCTCCCCCGCGATACGCTGTTTCTCGGGAAATCGAGGATCGAAACGGTAGACCAGAACGTTCGTATCAACGAGGGCGGCCACGCTCGTAGAGATCCTCCCGAGTCCAGCCTCGATCGGCTCCAGGTGAGAGGGATCCCCCCAGCTTTGCTTCGCGCTCGCGCTGGCGTTGCGTCCCCTGATCGAAGAGCTTGAGCCGAGCCTCTCGGCTCAAAGGACCTGTCCGGGAAGGGACCAGAATCCGAATTGCCTCCCCCGAGGCCTCCCACTCGATCTGGTCTCCGGGCCGGATCCCGAACCGATCGGCGATCGCCTTGGGGAGAGTCACCTGGAGCTTGCTGGTCACCTTCGACATACGTCCTTACTCTATCAAGGATTCGGTCCTTGTTGAAGGGTGGGTGGCAGGGCGAGGCCGGAGCCCCGCCCTGCCGGCAGGCTCAGGGACAGGGTGAGATGGTCGTACCCGCCTCGTTGGTCTTGCAGGAGCTCCCGGTCGCGTTGAACGCCCAGACGCGATAGGCATAGGTCGTTCCGCAGGCGAGGCTCGTGTTGCTCCAGGTCTCCACGTTCGGCCCGAGGGTCGACACCAGGGTCCATGAGCCACAGCAGCCCTGTTTGCGCTCGACCTTGAAGCCGTCCTCGTTGGTCGAGTTGTCGTCCCACTCCAGGTCGATCCGGTTCGCGAACGGAGTGACCCTCAGCCAGGTCGGGCAGGCCGGTATTAGCGGAGGGGGGCAGGAGGAGGTCGTCGCGGCGGCCTCGTTGGTCTTGCCCGAATTGCCTGCGCTGTTGTAGGCCAAGACGCGGTAGGCATACGTGGTGCCACACTGGAGCCCGGAATCGCTCCAGGTCTCCAAGTCGGCCCCGACGATCGCGACCTGGGTCCACGGCCCGCAGCACCCCTGCTTGCGCTCGATCTTGAAACCGGATTCGTTGTTGGCGTTGTCGTCCCACTGAAGGTCGATCTGGCTCGCGGAAGCCGCGGTCGTGCGCAGCCAGGTGGGGGCGGCGGGTGGAGTCGATGGCTCAACCAAGTACGTGACGGTTAGCTTTGGACACTTCGTTCCGGACGCATCCCACTCGCATTGAAGAAATGCCTTGGCGTTTCCGGGAAGGCCCTCGAGAGAGGGCATCGATAGCTGAGCTCCATGATTCGGGATCACCCTATGTACCCATGCAGCGACCAGATCCGTCACGTTGAGCTTCAGCGGGTTGAAGCCGCAGGCTGGGAAGGTCTCATCAACTTTGTGACTGGCGTCTGTTGCCGGGCGATTCGCCCACGTGATCGTACTCTCACCCCAGCCCGAAATGAACGGAGCAATCTCGATTGCAGGCGATTGCTGAGAGCCATACCCAATGGCATACCCAAGCTCTAACGTAGCATTTTGGATGGCGGCTGCGCTGGGAATCGATGAGAGATCGAACTGAAGAGCACCGCGGACAGGGGCCGCTCCTGGGTCCAGAAAGAGCTCATCGGTGTTCCCCATGCCGAAGTAGACCTGCTCGGCTGAACCGCCCACCTGTCCGCCATAGTTCCGGCTTGAGAAGCCCCCGCCTCGCAGCCCTGCATCATGGGTGGCGAAGAGATCCGTGCTCACACCCATCGGATCCTGTGAACCTCGGTAATCCGAAATCACGACCTCCTGCTCGCCATTCACAGTTCCATTGATCCAAAGACTTATATTCGTCCGCAGGTTCAGGCTCTCGGCAGGGTTGAACGGTCCCGAGTAAAGAGCGGGATCGTGGTGATTGAGCGGGCCACTGCAAGGCGGTTGAGCACAGTATCCCTCGTAGCTATCGAAGCGGACACTAGTCGCAAGCCATTCGATTGAGTGGGTCGATGTGCCAGACCAAGGCACGTTGAAAGAGCGGTTGACGGAGCCGGGGCAGATCTTCTGAACCACATGCCAGGTATTGTTCGGCGACGACCAGTCGAAGCTCTTTGTAATCTCGATGTCGAGCTCATGATCGTCATCCTTGTACAGGTACATCGCGAACACGGCATGCGGATCAAGGTTTTCAAGCCCGGAGTCAACATAGAAGTCGTGTCGTCCGTAGCGCGCAAAGGTCCGGGCCGTGACCTGCGCCTGGCACCAAATTCCATTGACCTGCCGGATCTTGAGGTGCAGCCGTCCTTGCCCGTCTACCCAAACGCTGCCTGGGCTGTCGTCCCAGCAGCCGTTCCCCGGGCTACCTGACCCGGACCGGACGTCCCATGTAATTCCAGCGAAATCGACCGTCGCAGCGGCCGAGAGTGAAGGAATCATCAGCAGAGTCACAAGAACCGTTACCATCATTAGGCGCATAGTTCCTCCTTGGCGCGCAGGGCGCTTCTGTGTTGTTTACTCGCGAGCGGCTGCTCCGTCAGGAGGCTTTCCAAAACAAATGCCAATCCTTCCTTGCTCGTACTTCCGTCGTAAACCTCGGAAGTGGAGTAACTTACGATCAGAGGGGTTGAGACCGGCAGGAAGGATGACGCCAACTTGATGGGCGCCCTGGTGATCAGTAGATTGTCGCCGGGAAATCTAATCAGATCCCCAGGCGGCGGATCTTCAGGTTGAGCCCGTTGCGCGTGATCCCCAGCCGCCTGGCCGCTTCGGCCTTGTTGCCTCCGGCTCGGGTCAGGGCTTCGCGGATCGCCTCGGCCTCGACCTCGTCGAGCCTCTGCTGCAAGGGCCGGGGCTCCCCGGGATTGGGTACAGCGGCTTCTTCGAGGAAGGAAAGATATCGGCTCTCGATCGTGCCGCCGTCCGGACAGAGGAGGACTGCCAGCTCGATCGTCCGCTCGAGCTCACGGACGTTTCCGGGCCAGTCGTGCGACTCGATCCGGGCCAGGGCCCGGCGGCTCACCCCGCGGAGGGTCTTACCCACTCTCTCGGCAGCCCGCGCAGCCAGGGAGAAGACGAGAGCCGGCAGGTCTTCCCGCCGCTCGCGCAGCGGCGGAACCCGGATCTCCACGCCCCGAAGCCGATAGTAAAGGTCAGGCCGGAAGCTCCCTTCCTTGACGAGCCGCGGCAGGTCCCGGTTGGACGCCGCGATCACCCGCAGCCGGACCTTTCTCGGCACCGTGCCCCCGAGGGGCAAAACCTCCCGCTCCTGCAGCACGCGCAGCAGCTTGGCCTGGAGACGCTCCGGCAGCTCTCCGACCTCGTCGAGCAGCAGCGTGCCTCCATCAGCCTGGACCACGAGACCCGGATGCGGATCGACGCCGGTTGCGATCCGTCCGGACACACCGAAGAGCTGGGACTCCAGCAGCTCGCCAGGGATGGCCGCGCAGTTGAGCGCGATGAAAGGCCCCGACGAGCGGAGTCCGGAAAGGTGTAAGGCGCGCGCCAGCAGCTCCTTGCCCGTGCCGGTCTCGCCGAGCAGGAGGACGTCCAGGTCCGAGCCGGCCGCGACCCGCACCCGCTCCAGTGCCGCGCTCATCGCCGGCGAGCTTCCGGTCACCATCCCCTCCGGCAGCCGCAGCCCTGACCTCTCCGGGGCTTTTGCTCCATGAGGAGGTCGAGCCGGTGAGGAGGCGAGCCGGGCCACCAGCCAAGCGGCCAGGTCCCGCGACCATAGGGGGACCGGACCGTCGAAGACCGCGGCCAGCCAGGGTCCGCTCCCGGCCACCAGGACGGCGTTCTCGCCAGCTTTCAGGATCTCCTCTCCTCCGTCCGGCAGGAGACCCGACTCCAGCGCGGATACCACCTCGTCCGACGGCACCGGTCCGTCGAGCACCGACAGAGTGAGCCCTGCCCCCTGATCGCAATGGAAGAGAAAGGCCGCCGCCGCTCCGAGCGCCTCCCGCGATCGCGCGAGCAGCACGGGAAGATTCCGTCCCGCTGTTCTCGTCGGGACCCGCTCCAGCTCTCGAACCAGGCGCAGTGCGGCTTGGGCCGAGCCGAACGGGGGATCTCCCACAGCCGCCCCGGTCTCTCCCTGGGACACCCTCTCTCCGGGCGCCTCTAGGCCAGCCGGAAAGCAGAGAGCCATCTCGGCTTCGGCGCTCGAAACCTCCTCCAGGACCAGCCAGGCCGAGCCCATCTGCACGCTCTCTCCGGGCCGCAGCAGTGTCTCCGTCTGCCGCGTGCCAGCGCGCAGGAGACCATTCTTCGAGCCCAGGTCCACGGCCAGTACGCCTCCATCCATCGCGACGAGCAGGACATGGCGGCGGGAAACCCCCGGAAGATCAAGCACCACATCATTGCCCGGAGCCGAGCCGACCCGGAGCGGCTGCACCGGCCAGGACAGATGCCGCACCCCTTGAGACGATCGGACGATCAGACGGTGCATGCTCACTCTCCTTTCCAGGCGCGGCGAATGCGGACCCGGTCGACCTCGCGCCGGGCCGTTGCGGCCTTCTCAGATGCTCCCTGGTCCTCCAGCAGGCTTGCGTAGCGCTCGACCGCCAGATCGAAGTGGCCGCGGGCTGCATAGTCCCGTGTCAGCTCCGGCCGCAACGCCTCGACCGCCCGCCGTGCCGTCTCGACCGCTTCGGAGGTGCGGCCCATCCTGGCCAGCAGCTCGCCCCGGAACGACAGCAGCATGCCGGGCGTTCCGGACACCTCGGAAAGCGCCTCTTCCGTCTCCGCGAGCAGACGGCGCAACACTTCCGGACTCCTCTCCTGGGCGGCGCGGAACTCCAGGTGCCAGTAGCGGAACAGGTCGGTGACGGCATGACTCGGTTCGAGCTCGCCGGGAGAGGGTATACGTCCCGAGCGCCAGTGCACGTACTCCCGGTAGAACGGGCCCTGAGCAGCCATGTCGGGGTACGCGGCCTGGAAGGCATCGATCTCCTGTAGAACCTGCTCGTACCAGCCCAGCTCGACCGCCGCGAGCACCTGGCCTTCCAGAAGCTCGTACTTGAAACGACCGGCCTCGTTGCTCCCTCCTGGACCCAGGCCACGGCGATACCAGTCGATCGCCAGTTCCAAGACTCCGGCGAGATGAAGGGACCGGCCGGCATCGTAGGCGATATCTGAGACCGCCTCCGAGCGAGCCGCGAGACCGCGGAACAGGGCATCAGCCTCGGTAACGCGGCCCGCAGCCCCCAGCACCCTGCCATGAAACCGGAGCGCCCACTCCCGAAGCCGGGCATCGTGCGCCTCGCCAGCGCGCCGGATCCCGGTCACGCAATGGGTCAGCGCTGCCTCGGCGAAGCCCCCGGTCAAGAGTCGTCCGGCTTCACGAAGCTCTTGGTAGGCGCGGCGGCGCGCCTCCTGTCGCGTCTCGCTGCTGTCCCCAACGCTCGACCCTGGCGGGAAGCCGTCAAACCCCAGCACGAGCCGGGAGCCGTCCGCGTAGGAAAGCTCCAGAGTTCGCCCCAGAGGATCGATCCGCAGAGGAGGCTCGAAGAGCCGCTCGCGCCGCGCCAGCGCATACCAGAGCAGGCCGCTGTCCCTGTGGGCATAAGGCGTCTCGGGAGAGAAGGCACGCAAGGTAACCCCCATGTCCTCCGGGAGCTCGTTGATCCCCGGCTCGACGCGCACAGCGGCGAGCACGGTCGACCATCCCATGAGATTGTTGATCCCTGTAATCAGAACCTCGGGACGGTTATCTCCGTCCAGGTCCTGGAAGCCGGCTACACGGTGGAGCCCCGAGCCAACGAACAGCACGCGGGAGCGGTCGATGCGAGGCTCATGCAGCACGATATAGGTGGGCCAGTAAACGTCATGCGTGTAGGAGACAAAGAGCTCATCGCCTCCATCACCATCGAGATCCTGCGCCTTCACATCGTGACCGTACCGGTCCGAGAAGGCGGGAAAGAATTCGGCCCCAGAAGGGAGCGAGATACGCTTCACAACCCGGCCAGTATCCAGATCAAAGACGGAAAGGACCTGACGATCCCGAGGTCCCCGCTCGATGCCCGGGATGCCGACAAGCCGGCGAGGCCCGCCCGGTTCCAGGGTCGCCATCACCACGTTCCTGCCGAGCCAGGCCTGTTGCAGCGACCAGAGGACATTGCCGTCGGCGTCCAGCGCGCGGAGCCCCCTCTCCCCGAGAGGTTCCAAGTGGTCGAAGCGCGGACGGCTGGCAAGGACGGCGAGCCACACGACCGGGAGAGCCAGCGCCAGCAGAAGAGCAGCAGCCAGCCGTCTGCGCGACAGCCGGATCGGACGGCGCGAGCGAAGATCGCGCAATACCGCCTCGGCGCTCGGGTAACGTCGCCGGGGCTCCCTCTCCAGCAGGCGTTCGACGATCGATGCCAGCCACCGCGGAACCGATCGCGGCAGGCGGCGCGCCTCTGATCTGGCGTTCTGAAGGCGAGCCAGCAGGGTTCCGAGGCCCGAGCGGCCCTGATAAGGGAGCCGCCCGGTCAACATCTCAAACAGCACCACGCCGAGCGAGTAGAGATCGCTGCGGGCATCCACGGTCTCTCCCAGGGCCTGCTCGGGAGAGACGTACTCGATCGTTCCGAGCAGATGGCCGGTGTCCGTGGCACGGGTCTGGTCCGGCTCGGGCAGCCGGGCGAGCCCGAAGTCGACCAGCTTGACCCCGCCGTCGCTGCCGAGGAGGACGTTGCCCGGCTTGACGTCGCGATGGACGATGCCCAGCGCGTGGAGAGCGGCGAGCCCTTCCAGGATTCCGGAGGCGATGCTGACGGCTTTCCCAACCGGCAACGCACCCTGGCGCAGGCACTCGCGCAGCGACTCCCCTTCGACCACCTCCATGGTCAGATAGACCGTGTCGCCCGAGGTGCCCACGTCGAAGATGCGGACGAGGCGGGGGCCGGAGACATCCCGGGCGACGCGGGCCTCGCGGCGGAAGCGGGAGAGGGTCCCCGGCCCGATCCGGTCGCTCCGCAGGACCTTGAGAGCCGTCTCGCGCCGCAGCACCCGGTCCCAAGCCCGGTAGACGACCGCGTGCCCCCCGGTGCCCAACACGCTTCGCACCTCGTATCGATCGTCGATCACGCTGCCGACGGGGAGGGTTGGAGCCGGGGATGGCAGCTCCAGCGGGGGAACGGTGTCGGTGTCCGGTGGGACCATGGAGGACATCCGTGATTCCTATTCTACTGCTCCCGGCGTTTTGCCTCAGAGGCGCCCTGTGGTTCAATCCCCCGCATGCAGAAAGCACCGCCGCGGGTCGCGGCCATCGTGGTCAACTACAACGGCAAAGAGGTCACGCTCCAGGCCGTCGAGAGCCTGCGGCGGATGACCTACCCGGCGTTCGACCTGATCGTCCTCGACAATGCGTCCACCGACGGGTCCCCCGAGGCGCTGGTGCAAGCCTTCCCCGACCTGAAGCAACTCCAAGTGGAGGTCAACCGCGGCAGCTCTTCCGGCTACGCCGCCGGGTTCCGCTGGGCGTTCGAGAACGGATACGACTACGTCCTCCTTCTGAACGACGACATCGAGGTGGAGCCGGACATGCTCGACCGGCTCGTGGAGGTGGCGGAGAGCGATCCCTGGATCGGGGTGACCGGTCCCAAGTGCTACTTCCACGGAGACCGGCAGCGCCTCTGGTCCGCGGGCGGGAAGCTCCGCTTCCGCGAGTCGATCACCCACGAGCGGGGCTACGGCGAGATCGACCGGGGGCAGTACGACCAGGACGCCGAGGTCGACTACATCAACGGCTGCGCCATCCTGATCAAGCGCGAAGCAGCCGAGTCTGCCGGGTCGTGGGACCCCCTCTTCTTCATCTGCGTGGACGACGCGGACTTCTGCACCCGGGCCAAGCGGAAGGGTTTCCGTTGCGTCTACGCGCACCGGGCCGTCCTCTACCACATGGTCGCCTACACGACCGGCGGCTACAGCCCGGGGCGGAACTTCCAGTTCGGCAGGAGCAGCGCCCTGTACGTCCGGCGCTACGGCCGGCCCTGGAACTGGCTCACCTTCCTCGCCTTCTCCCTCGCCGCCTTCGGAGTGGCATACCTGCGCGAGCTCCGGAAGGGCAACCAGGCCGCGGCGGTCGCCAAGATCCAGGGCCTCCGCGAAGGGCTGAGGACCGATCCCCGGCCGCAGGAAGTCCTCAGGGCGCGGCCGGTCTCCAAACCCTGAAAACTCCGAAAGGAGCGGGACGGGGCCTTGATACTCGAAAGGCGGAGAGTGAGCTTGCGCGCCTGACAATGAGCTCCACGGAAACATTCGGAGCAGCAGCTCGTAGTACCAGGTGCCGGTCCTCACTACAGTAGGAGAGCTCCCATGAGTCCAAAGCACTTCCGCTCAAACGCCATTCTTTGGGCTGCCGCCATCATTGCATCAGCACTAGTCGGCGCGCCTCCAATCTTTTCAACCGTCCTATTGCCGGCATTGGCAACGTCCGCTCTGCTTGTAACCCGGCCCAAGTCCCGAGCCGCCCAGTGCCGCATGTAGGAGCTCGCTTCTAGCGGACCTGCTCGAGCCAGTCCAGGCGGGCAGGCTGGTACCAGTGCCAGCGGAACGGGCGGCCCAGCTCGAGCAGCTCGGGGACGGTCACGAAGCGGTAGCCTTTGAGATCGACGAGGAGCTGCTCCACCGCGGCCCGCATCGGTCCCCGGTCCTTCCAGTCCTCTTCCACGGTCGTGTAGAGCGTGTCGTGAAAGAGGACGATGCTCCCTCTCCTCAGCCGGCGGTAGACCCGCTTCACGAGCGCTTCGGGCGGATCATCCCTCCAGTCCTCGGCGATCACATCCCAGCAGACCACGTCGTGACCGGTCCGGAGGGCGTCCAGCCGCGAGCCCAGGCTCTGCTCGCCGTAGGGGGGACGGAACAGGCGCGTTCCGTGCGGGGCCAGGGCTTCGGCGCACCAGTCGATCTGCTTCCGGCGGTAGCGGCCGGTCAGCAGGGGCATGGACTGGTGGTCCCAGGTGTGGTTGCCGATGGCGTGGCCCCCCTCCGCTACCCGTTTCACCAGGTCCGGCCAGCGGCGGGCGCTCTTCCCCACCATGAAGAAGGTCCCCCGGGCTCCGTGGCGCTCCAGCAGATCCAGAAGCGGCGGGGTGTCCTCGGGATGGGGACCGTCGTCGAAGGTGAGAGCAAGGACCGGCTCGGAGGTCGACACCCGGATGATGGTCCCGAGCGGGAGCGCGCTCGTGGACAGCACCCCTTTGACCAACTCCTTGGCACGGGGGATTGCTCCCGCGCGCAACGAGCTTTCGTAGGGGAGCATGGCAATCCCGGGAGGAGGGGCTACTTGGAAGCCGCGAGGACGTCCGCGGGCGGCTTGAAGACCAGGCCCTCGCGGTCCTCCGGCGGGTTCGGGTCGTAGAGCCGGATGATGTCCTCGGGCACCGGCGTGAGGTCCGAGGCGCGGCGCAGCTCGAAGAGGGTTGTGCCGGTGCACTCGCGGTCGAGGTTCGGCGCTCCGCCCCGGGTGGCGAGCTCGTCCAGGTGCGCGGTCCGGAAGTCGATGCTGAAGCGCGTGCGGCCCGAGGTGTTGGGCACGGTGGAGTGCAGGTGCGCGCCCGAAAACAGGAGCAGGCCGCCCGGCGGGCAGACGACCCGGAGCTCGGGCTGGAGGTCGATGTCCTCCAAGAGCTTGGGCTGCTTGCGCGTGTCCGTCTTGACCTGGGACGCGGACTGGGCGCGGCCGACCCGGTTCCACTCGTAGTGGTTGTAGTCGCCGGAGCTGTTCTTGACCGGCTGGTCCCAATAGCGCGGGTGAAACGCGAACGAGCTCTCGGACTCAAACTCGTACACCGGCAGCCACCAGTTGAGCTGGCTCATCGGGGAGGAGTACCAGATGTCCCGGTGCGGATGGAGCACGTACGCCACCCCCGCGTTCAGATAGCCGCCGCTCGTGGCGACCCGCATGCGGGGGACGTCGAAGTAGAGCTTGTCCATGTCGATCCCGAAGTCCGCCAGGAGTGCCAGCAGCAGCTCCAGGGTCTTGGGATGGTGGATGAACCGCGGCTTCAGGGGGGCGACGATCTCGACGAAGCGCTCCACCGGCAGGCTGTCCTGCGCGTGGACCGGGTCGAGCGGGTGGAAGGCCTCCTCGATCATCTCGCGCGCCCACTCGGTCAGGGCCCTGGTGCTGGGGCGGGGGGAGAAGACGAAGAGGTGCCCCTGGTACAGGGCCTGGCGCCGGCGCTCGTCGTCGTAATGGGAGTCGAAGTAGATGGTGCTCATGTTCGGAAACCCTCGGGTGAATAAGGGAGGTGGAAATCTATCATAGGGACCTCACCCCCTGTCCCCCTCACCCTCCGTCTCCCTCTCCCCCGGAACGGGGGAGAGGGCCGGGGAGTGGGGGAACGGGATCAACTGGGGGGACGGGATCAACTGGGGGGACGGGATCAACTGGTAGACTCCCCCGCCGTGAGCTCCACCGTCCGGCTGACCCTGGTTTCGGTCTCCCTGTTCCTGCTGCTCTTCCCCCTGGCGCTGAGCAAGCCCGGGCTGCCGACCCATCTCAAGGCCGACGAGGCGGCCTATTACCTGATGGCTTTGAGCCTGGCCCGGGACGGCGACCTTCGCGTCGAGGTGCGGGATATCGACCGGCTCTTCCAGGAGTTCCCCTATCAGCCGGTCAACAACCTGATCCTCATGACCCGGGACGGCTGGAGCACGGTCCATTACGGCAAGCCGTACATCTACTCGCTCCTCGCCGCCCCCTTTGCCGGCCCGTTCGGTGCCGACGGCCTGTTCTTCTTCAACATGCTTCTGACGGTGGCGATGATCTGGATGGGCACGAGCTATCTCTCCCGCTTCAACCCGGACGGGACCGCGGCCCTCTACTCCACCGGCTTCTTCCTGTTGAGCGCCGGATTCGTCTACGTCTTCTGGATCCAGCCCGAGGTCCTCAACATGGCGTCGGTGGCGGCCTGCCTCTACTTCGGGCTGCCCAAGGACGAGATCCGGACGGACCGGCGGACCCTCATCCTGGCCCTGATCTCCGGTGCGGCGCTGGTCTTCGCGGTCTACAACAAGCCCATGCTCGCGGCTGTCGGGATCGCCCCGCTGTGGGTCTACGTCCGGGGGCGGCAGTGGAAGACGGCGGGAGCCTGGATGGCCGGTGCGGTCGTCTGCATGGCTCTGGTCGCCGGGATCTCTCTGGCTTTGACGGGGACACCGACGTCTTATCTGGGTGCGAAGCGGGGTGGCTTCTCGGTTTGTGAACCAGGGAAAATGCCTGTGGAGGCTGATCCCGTTCCGGTTGATCCCGTTCCCCCTCTCCCCAGCCCTCTCCCCCGTGCCGGGGGAGAGGGGGCACCTCCGCCGGGACGCGCTGGATCCAGAGGAGCGGCGGCCGTAGCCCAGTCCCCCACCGGCAATGCCATGACGTGGCTGTTCCGTGCGCCGGACACGCACTGGAGCGAATTCACGGACAACGTGGGCTACTTCCTCTGGGGGCGGCACGCGGGGCTGATTCCCTACCTGCCGTTCGCGGCCCTGTCCGTTCTGCTCTTCTTCTTTCATGGCCGGAGGTCGGTGGAGCGCTGGCTCCTGCTGGCGGCGACGGCCGGGATCGCGCTGTTCTTCCTCCTCCAGATCGCGTGGAACTGGCAGGGGGGCGGCGGGTTCGTGGGCAACCGGTACTTCGTCAACGTCTATCCGGCGTTCCTCTTCCTGGTGACGCGCATCCGCCCGCTCTGGACCATCCCCGCGGGATATGCGTTCGCGGGCCTGTTCCTCGGGCCGCTCCTCTTCACCCCGTTCGGCGCGGGCGGACCCGAGCCCACACTCCAGGCGCACGTGCGCAACGTGCCGTTCCGCTGGCTCCCCCTGGAGCTGACGCTGCGCAACGTCCCCGGCTACCACCGGATCGGGCTCGGGGACTTCCGGGTCGTCGGCCGCCGGGACCAGTTCCTCCCCTTTGGGGAGTTGATGTGGACGCGGGGCGCAGATCCCGTGGAGATGTACCTGATCGCAGGCGAGCCGATCGAGAAGGCCGTGTTCCTGGTCCGCACTCCGGCGCCGAGGAACCGCGTCGGGATCGAGCTGGGCGACGCTTCGGAGATGCTCGAGATGAAGGCGGGAGACACCCGGCGCTTGGAGCTTCGGCCCGGCGAGGCCACCCGGACCTGGAAGACCAAGCAGGGGACGATCCACGCCTACCGCATGCTCGTCTCCTCGGAGACCGGCCGCATCCGCCACTGGACGCGGGATCTGCCTCCGGAGTCCTGCTCCTACTTCGCGTCTAATGAGAAGGTCGAGGAGTCGTTCTTCGTCGGGGCCGAGCTGACGTATCTTGGGACGGGCGAAGCCTTGGACGCGGACCTCTACGCCGTCCGCTGGGGGAACACGATCGTACCGGAGCGAGTGACGGCCGGGCAGCGCTTCAAGGTCATCACCCGCCTGTTCAACCGGAGCCGCGTGACCTGGCCGAACCGGGGCGGAGCCAGCGTTCGCCTTTCCTACCACTGGCGGACCCCGGACGGCCGCGCGGTCCTCTGGGAGGGGGAGCGCACCGAGCTGCCCACCCCGGTGCCACCCGGCGGCCGGGTGAGCGTCACACAGGAGGTCCTCGCCCCTGAGCAGCCGGGCACCTATGTGCTGGAGCTTGACCCGGTGTTCGAGAACGTGGGCTGGTTCTCGGAGCAAAACGGCGGCGCCACCTTCCGCCGGCAGATCGAGGTGACCCAGGATGCTCGATAACCTGCGCGAGGACACCCGCCGCCTGCGGGAGATCAAGACCAAGCCCTTCCCCTGGTACGTGATCGAATCGCTGCTGTTCGAGAACGGCTACCAGGCGGTGGTGCTGCACCGGATCGCGCACTGGTTCAAGAGGCGCGGCATCCCCGTGCTCGGCCCGCTGTTCGCCCGGATGAATCAGTTTTTCACAGGCGTGGACATCGGCCCGGGCGCGGAGATCGGACCGGGGCTGCGGATCGCCCACGGTTACGGCATCGTGATCGGCGGCTACGCAAAGATCGGCCGCAACGCGCTCCTGCTCCACCAGGTGACCATCGGCTCGCCGAACCCCAGGGTCGTCGAGAAGATGCCGGTGATCGGAGACAACGTCTTCATCGGCGCCGGAGCCAAAGTGATCGGAGAGATCCGGGTGGGAGACAACGTCTTCATCGGGGTCAACGCGATCGTGGCGCAGGACATCCCCGACAACAGCCGGGTGCTGTGCGCGTCGGGGATCGAGGTCAGCGTGCGGTCGTCGTAATCCTGGGCACGCTCGAGATCCTGCCAGTCCGCCATCAGGGTTTCCAGCCGGAAACGCGGCGAAGCCTCTCCATGCTCGTTCTTAGTGCTAAAATAGTGAAGGGGTCGTCATGGCAAAGACGCTTTTGCTCTCTCAGATCCGATGGGGTGTCGCCCTGCTCGTGCCTGTCTTGCTTTGCGGACGCCTCGATGCGCAAATACCCCCGATCGAGATCACCTCGATTCCGGCGTATGGCAGCCAGGAAAACCTGCGTGGCCGCGTCAGCAACGTCGATCCGGGTACCTACCATGTGGCTGCCTACCTCTTCCTGGAGGGGCTGGGTTGGTACGTCAAGCCGACTCTTGCATCGCCTTGCACTTCCATCGCAGGCAACGGCGAATTTGTCGTCGACGTAACCACCGGCGGGGTCGACAACCTGGCTCACCGGTATGCCGTGTTCCTTCTTCCCGCGAGCGATCCCTGTCCTCTTGCCAACGGCGTACCGTTCCTGCCGGATGAGCTGCTCGACCAGCCCTCGGATCTCGTCGAACGGACGCCGTTCACCCTTCAGTTCTCCGGCTACACCTGGGTGCAGCGCAACTCGCCCTACCCCGGTGGTCCCGAATCGAACTGTTTCTCTCCGGAGCATGCCTTCGTGGACGGCCAAGGCCAGTTCCACCTCACGCTGGCGTCGAGCTCATGCGGCGGTGAGGTCTGGCTGGCGCGCAGCCTCGGCTATGGCGAGTACCGGATCCACACCATCGGCCGGATTGACGATCTCGATCCTCAGGCCGTTTTCGGATTGTTCACCTGGGATCCGGATGCCAAACCGTCGCAACGCGAGATGGACATCGAGTTGAGCCGGTGGGGTGTTCCCGGCGATCCGCTCAACGCCCAGTTCGTCTTACAGCCGTTCGGCCAGAGCGGCAATCGGGACCGCTTTCCGATCACGCTCACAGACGGCGCCAGCGAACTGACTTTCCTGATGCTGTGGGAGCCGGGGATGGTGACGTTCTCCGTCTACCATGGCCATCATTTCGGGGCTCCGCCCCCGAGCGATCTCATCCACGAGAAGGTATTCACGAGCGGCGTACCGGAGCCCGGCCGCGAGCGTTTCCGGTTCAACCTGTGGCGATTCTGCGGCAGTTCGTGCACGCTGACCCAGGACCAGGAGACCGTGGTGACGCATTTCAGCCATGTCCCCATTCCCCTGGACCTCCACACCGTGACGCCATGCCGGATGGTGGATACGCGGCTTGCCACCAGTCGTTTCGGTGGACCCGCCCTGGTGGCGGGAACCACCCGGCTCTTCCGGGTGACCGGCGCCTGCCCTATCCCGCCAACGGCGCGGGCGGTCTCGCTCAACATCACCGTCACTCAACCAGACACAGGCGGGAATCTTCTCGTCTATCCCGCTGCCTTCGGCGCACCTCTGACCTCGTCGATCAACTACTCGGCGGGGCAGACTCGCAGCAACAATGCCATCCTGGCGGTAGGTGACTTCGAGCACCTGGCGGTCCGCTGCGCTCAGGCTGCCGGCAACGTCCATCTGATCGTGGACGTTAATGGCTACTTCGAATAGACCAGATCAGGGCGCTGCCGAAGGCAGCGGCTTGACGCAGAGGGCCTGGTCCGCGGTGGGCGGTGTTGCGCAGGGAGCGAGGAACGGCGACCAATCCGTAGGATTGAGAGCGACCATCGCGCCTCGCCACGTGCCGTGGCTGTCCCGCGTCAGCTCCAGATACCCGAACTGATCCACCGAGAACCCGGCGGCCGGCGCGCCGTCCACCGTCTGGGCGAAGGCGCCGGCCGGCGGTCCGGTGTCTTCGGCCACTCCGCTGTTGCCCACCACCAGCGTCGGTGGGCGGCGGGTTGGGGCGGCGAACGAGATGGCTTCGAAACGATGCATGTGGCCGGCGACAATCTGATCGAGAAGGGGGAGGAGGGCTTCGCCGGCCTCGCCGCGCAGAGCACACTGCAGCGTCTGGTTGAGCTCTCCGTAGGGAACCGCGGGTCCGCTCTGCGGCTGGCCGTCGCAGCCGTAGAGGGTCTCCGCCGCGTCCTCGACTCCCCAGATCGGCCGGTGGCTGATCAGCCAGGCCTTGTGACCGCGAAGCCGCTTCGCCGCCTCGGTGAGCTGGTGCTGGTAGACGTCGACCAAGCCGGGCAACTGGTCACAGGCGTTGGCGGAGTCGATCACCACCAGATTGAGGCCGCCGAGATGCAGCACCTGGGGCTCGACGAGCTGGAGATGAGGGAGCGCCGGCCCCTCGCCATCCTGCGACGGGCAGGCGAGCTGCCTGCCGCCGCCATCGGGCAGCTCCGAGCTGGCGTCGAGAAAGTAGAACCAGCCCGGGCCCGCGTGGCTGCACAGCTCGTGATTTCCGCGCGTGAAGACCCAGGGAGCCGCAGTCAAGAGGGGGCCGGCCGGCTGAAAGAAGTCCAACCACCAGGCCTCCCAGCGATCGGCGTCCGGATTGCCCGTACTGTTCTGGCTGAGGTAGGGACCCGGGAGCCCGCACTTCTCCGAGGGCTCCGCGCCGTCGCCGGCATCGTAGTACCAGCGCTTGACCTGCTGGCCGTCGACCGTGGCTGTGAAGCCGCTGGGCGTGCCACGGTAGTTGTAGTCACCCACATGGAGGACGAGGTCCGGCCGGTTGGCGGCGGCGGCGCGAGCCAGGACCGGGAACGGCCACTGCGGATCGTCCAGCCCGCATCCGGCTTGATCCTTCGGCTTGCAGCCCGAATCGCCGAGGACTGCGATGCGGGAGGGCGCTTCGGCCACCACGGGGAGACGCGGTCCGCCCTCGACCGCCAGAGAGCGCCCAAAGGGGTAGGGGGCCTCGCAGACCTTGACCGTGAACCCATGCGGATTGCGGCGCGGCGTCGTCTTGATCCTTTCCGACCCCGTGCCGGCCAGCGCCGGGCATTCCCGGCCGGGATCGACGATCACGCGGGCAAAGGCGGCGGTGCGCCCGGCAGGTGATTCCGCCAGCAGCACATAGGCGGCGTACACCGCCGGCTGCGCCGGTGCCGGCTCCGCGCACAGAGGGCCGCCGGTCAGGAAGATCAGGGCGAGAGCGGCCGAGACAGCTCCGCAAAAGGTGGGCGAGAGTCGTCTTCTCATGGCGAGGCTCTCCTCTTTGTCGTTGTTGCCGCCCGATCATAGCAGGGGCGGCCGGCATCGTCGCGGCGCGCCCTGGAGAGCTGGCTCAACCGGCTGGTGCCGGAGCGCGATCCGCTCTACACTCGCACGACAGAGGGACCGCACGACATGCCCTGCATCCAGGGTTGCCTCATCGATCTCGACGGCACCGTGTACCAGGAAGGCCGGGCCATCCACGGCGCCGCCTCCGCGATCGAGGCGCTCCGTCGAGCGAATGTTCCATTCCGTTTCGCGACGAATACGACTCGCAAACCTCGCGCAACGCTGGCCGCTCAGCTCGTCGCCCTGGGCATCCCGGCAGGTCCCGAAGAGATCCTCTCCGCACCTTCCGCGGCAGCTCGTTGGCTGCGGACCCGCGGCGTCGAGCGGGTGCGCCTGCTTCTCGCCCGGGAGACCTGGGGAGAGTTCGAGGGGATGGAGGTCGATGAATCTTCGCCGCAGTACATCGTGGTCGGAGACCTCGGCCCGGGGTGGAGCTTCGAGGTCCTGAACAGCGCCTTCCGCAACCTCATGGATGGCGCGGAGCTGCTGGCCATCCAGCGCAACCGCTACTGGCAGACGGACGGCGGCCTGAGCCTGGACGCCGGTCCCTTCGTCGCCGCCCTGGAGTATGCCTCGGGCAAGACCGCCACCCTCGCCGGCAAGCCGAGCCCCGCCTTTTTCGAGGCCGCCGCCCGCGAGCTGGGGCTGCCTCCCAACCGCATCGCCGTCATCGGCGACGATCTGGAGGGGGATGTCCTCGGAGCCAAGGAAGCCGGGATGATCGGGGTAGCGGTGCGAACAGGGAAATATCGTCCCGAGGACGAGGAGCGGACCCGGGCCGCGGCCGATGTGGTGGTCGATTCTCTGAGCTGGCCGCTCGCCCCCTGAATCGACCCCCTGATGGAGCGAACATCCGCCCAGTTCGCCGGCAAGCGCGCCAATTTGAAATTCAGCGCGCCAAATAAAAATTCAGCGCGTACTCGCGCCAATTTGGCACGTTAAATTTTGTTCCAGCCAGTCTACCGGCAATTTGGCGCGTTAAATTTTCTGCCAGCTAGCCTACCGGCAAATTGGCACGATGATTTCCAATCCAACGCGCCTGCCGGCAATTTGGCACGCTGAAAATAAAATCAGCGTGCCTACCGGCATTTTGGCGCGTTAGTCGGCGCCTACGAGGGTCACGTCTCCGCCGCCCCGAACATTCGCTTGGCACTTGTGCCCCCGAACATTCGCTTGGCACTTGTGCAGCCTAAGTGTAGCGGACCCTTCGCCGCGCTCATCCCCGAGGAGCACGGGCGCGACGCCGACCTCGCCTATAGAGCCTAGAAGAAATCAAATCTGCAACCCTTCGGAAACGGCGGGATGAGGTCCCCGCTGCAGACTCCGCGCTGGCACCGGTCGTGGATCGTGCATATCCAACCGTCGTCACACTCGTTCCCGTCGGGGCCCTGGCAAAAGTCGCATCTGTCGCCGATTCCGTCACGGTCAGAGTCCGTCTGATTGCGGTTGACGGCCCTGGGACAGTTGTCGCATTGGTCCCCGATATCGTCGCCATCCGTGTCCCTGGGATCGATGCAGGGCTTGCACTTCCCAGCCGAACCCGCCTGATAGATCGCTCGGATCTCGGAGTCCATGAGGACTCGAGGGAAGATCTCCACCTCGTCGACCTTCTTCTCGCTCGAGCGCGGTCCGCCGCCGCCGATCCCAAGGGGGACGTTCGGAAAAGAGATGTTGTAGGGGCACGTGTTGCTCTGCCCGACGAGCTGTCCGTTCACATAGTTTTTGAGGCCACCCAGTTTCCCCCGGGTTACGGTGACAGCAAGGTGGGTCCACGTATCATATGGGATCGGAGCTGGCCAGGAAGCGACTCCGCACGCGTAGCGGAGGTGCGGCGGCGAAAGAGTGAAGGGGTTGGCCGCGAAGTGAAACGGGTCGCCCCGGTCTACGATCCACAGCTCGCCGCTGCCGTCGCCGCCGCTTCTGGGCATGACCCAAGCGTCGATGGTGAAGTCGCCGGTGCCGAAGTCGAACGGAAAGCCCGATGTCCAGGGCACCTGAACGTGGTTGCTCCCGTTGGAGAGGAGCGCCGGACCTACTTCGCCGCTGACTGGAATCGGGTTCCCCACATAGCTCCCGGTATGGCCGCCGATGATGTCGGCCGCCAACGTTCCCGAAAGCTCGTCCAAGGGCCACCACGAGATCATTCCCGGAGGCGGAGAAACGCACTTGCACTTGCCTTGGGAATCTGCCTCGAAGATTTTATGGACCTCCGTAGGCGTGAGAGCTCGTGGGAAGATCTCAATCTCATCCAACTGACCATCAAGGAAACTCCCGGGTGACGAAGGCAACCCGGCAGCGCCGATCAGCATGGGGTCGTTGGTGTTCAGGGAGCCGAGGCCGAACGGCCCTGTCGCATCCAGCAGGCCGTCCACGTAGAGCTCGACCACCCCTTGCACTCGGTCCACCGTCACGGCGACGTGGCGCCAGGTGTTGGTGTCCATCGCGGAGGTTCCGGTGACGGGGAGGGTGCACTGCTGGAGGTCGCAGGCCGAAAAGGCGAGTTGACCCTGGATAAGTTCGAGGGCGAACCCCGATCCCACCACTCCCTTCTGCAGGATGGGCGCGTCGGCTTGGCCGGTACGGATCCAGGTGTCGATGGAGAAGCTCCCGCCGCCGAAGTGGAGCGAGGGGTGATCGTTCACCTTTACATAGTCGGGGTTCGAAGCATTGAAATTCAGGGCTGCCCCGCCGACTTTCGAGAAGATCGAGCAGACCGGCAGCCCGAAGAAGGTCCCGTCGTTGGGCCCGATCCGATCCGTGGCCCCGCAGTCGTCCCCCGTCCACCAGCTAATCATGTTCGGAGGTGGGGCCACGCATGGGCAAACCGGTCGTGGCTCGATATCGAAAGTCGCGCTGAAGTTGACACCACTCACGACACCGCCGACGTCTCGCTGATAGACGTAGAGCGTGTTCACCCCGGGGTGCAGAAGGGCGGTGACGTCCGCGTTCGCCATCGTCTCTGCGCTGTATCCTCCGCCGCTGAACGTCGCATCCACCGGTTTCTCATTGAGGTAGACACCGATCGGATTGGGGCCGCCAGCCGCCGGGTCGCCAAGCCTGTCGTCGGTTAGCCAGGTGAACGCAAGCGATGCCGATTCCATGTTCTGCGTCGTCACATTGAAGGAGTACGCGTACAGTGTGGAGACCGGCGGCATTCCAGCTGGCGAGACCTCGGTGTCGGGTCCGTGGTTCACCCATCGGGCGGCGGGATCGGACAAGGACGCCGACCAGAACAGGGGAATCCTGACGACCGCCTTCTGCCCGGCCTTCGCGGAGGCGAAGTCGGTGCTCGTGAACGCGGAGGTGCTGAGAGGCATGCAGCAGGAAAGGCTCGCGACCGAGGTCAGGTTGTCGTCCTGCTGGTTCGGACTTCCCGGAACTCCGTTGACCGTTCCGCTCCTCAGGGTAATGGACTCCTTGTTTCCGGAGGGGAAAATTCCATGATAGTCGCCGAACACCGCAAGCCCGCCGACGGGCAATCCCGCTGTGAATGAGGTCAGAACAGCCCCGGAGGTGAGATCGAATCTGTAGACCTTATACGGGGCCCCGAGGCTTCCTGCCCAGAATTCGCGGCCGTCCCGTGTGAGGGCGAGCGAGAACCAGGAATCCTCACCGGGCACGTCGTAGGTTTGAGTGATCGTTCCGGAACCATCCAGGCGGTAGATCGCATGAGTACCCGCGACGAGAAGGCCGCCGCACGGGAGGAGCCGCAGGGCGTACAGGCGATCCGCTTCGACCCCCGTGAGGTCCGCGAAGTCCGGAAGCGGAGATGAAGCCTGGATATCGTAGCGCTGCACGTGGAGACCTTCGGACGTGTAAAAAACCGTGGTCCCATCGGGGTCAAGATCGATCCAGTCGGGCCCGGGATTGTGGTCCGTCGGCAGGGCCCAGGTCGCCACGACCGCTCCGCTGGGGTCGAGCTTGACGAGGTTGCCGTTCGGGCCGCCAACGTAGGCGTTGCCTTGGGCGTCGAAGTCGACCGACTCGGGGTTGTTCTGAAGGGCCGCGATGTTGACAGTGCCGACGGAAGCCCCGGATGTATCCACGATCCTCAGGCTCGGAGTGGCGGCATTGAAATTGGTAACCCAGAGTCGACCGGTAGCCGGGGAATGGCGCGTTCCCGCTTGGTCTCCGAAGTCGCCTGTCGAGATGGTACCGAGAAGGACACCCTGAGAGTCCCGCCACTGGATCTTCCCCGACTGCTGACTGACGAAGAGGTCGCCGGGATTGAAGGTCGCCGCGAGCGCCGGCTCGAAACCGCCCCCGGCCGCTGCGGCCGCAAGCAGGACGATGAGAGTGCGCAGCATCGAGTCCCGCGCATGCCGGCCATGGATCAGCCAGCCGCGCCGATCCACATCAACATCCACCTGATCGAGAGCGATTCCAGGTGCCGAGGTGTTCCGCGGTGTCGCCATAACGACCTCCTGGTTTCCGGGCCGATCTCATAATGGGCATCGAGCGACTCGGCAGGGACAGACGCGTGTAAGGGGCGGCAGCGGCCGCTGATATCGCGTTGCTTTAACTATACCGAATTAACTGTACAACATCAGCGAACGCTATGACAACATAGATAAAGCTATATCCCCAAAGTTGCGGATCAGAAAACGCGGAAGATTTGATAGCGCACGAGCGCGGAGGAGGTGCCAGGGAGGCCGGGATGCTCGGGTGGCGGTGCGAACAGGAAATATCGTCCCGAGGACGAGGAGCGGACCCGGGCTGCGGCGCGACGATTTCCAATTCAACGCCCTTACTGGCAGTTGGCGCGCTGAAAATGAAATCAGCGCGCCATTCGGTGTCGGGACACGGTTTTGAGGCTTTCAGCGACGCGGAAAGGGTTTTCAGCGGGATTTCGAGAGTATCCGGGAGTCTTTAAAGCCTTTCCGCGGCGATTTCGAGGCTTTTTCTGCCGTGGAAAGGCTCTCCGGGCCAGATTCAGGCTTTTCACGCCGCTTGGAAGACGATCTGCGGCGTTTTCAGGCTCTCCGCGCCGTTGAAAGCCTTTCCGCGCCATTTTCAGGCATCCGGGCCCCTCTCTACGGTTCCAGCCTCACGGTTCCCGCCGCCCCGTCCATGGTTACCCTTTGTCCGGTCTGAAGCGTCGAGGTGAGCCCGAGAATCCCCACGATCGTGGGGATTCCCATCTCCCTCGCCACGATGGCGGAGTGGGAGAGGATACTGCCTCTCTCGATCAAGAGCCCCGAGACCGAAGGATAGAGCGGCACCCAGCCGGGATCGGTGCGCTCGGCCACCAGGATCTCGCCATCGAGGCGGGCGTCTTCGGACGGTGTGCGGATGACTTTGACCGGCTTCGTCACCACGCCTGGCGAGCAGCCGATGCCGCGGAGGAGGCCGTCCGCACTCTCGACGGCCGGGCGCGGACGGCCCTGGAAACGGTTGCGGTGGTACGGGAGGCCCCAGGTCTCGAAACGGTCGGCGGGTATCCGGTCAGTTTCGCTGCGGTAGGCGTCGAACTCCTCGCGGCGGAGGGCGGCGAGGGGCTTGAGGTTGGTCGTCACGGCCCGGCCGCGGGTGTAGTCCCAGACTTCGTCGAGGGTGAGATGGAAGATGTCGTGGGGGGAATCGAGAATGCCTTCGGAGGTGAGGTGTTCTCCCACAGCGCGGAGCACCTCGCGGAGCAGGCCGTAGATCCGGGTACGGGCGAAGCGGAGGTTCTCCCGGTTCTTCACTCCCAGGCGGGCGTTGTTCAGCACCCGGCGGAAGATCGCGGCGCGGGGGAGAAGGCCCCCCTTCTTCCGGATGGCGTCGAAGGCGCGGGCCTCGGCTTCTCTCCGGATGCGCTGCTCTCTCTCGCCGATCACGGAGAGGTCCAGGGCCGCGGGATCGCCCGTGAGGTAGTTGCGGAGGATCTGGTAGACCCAGGCCGGACGGTCCTTGACCGAGGGCTCTTCCAGCTTCAGCTCGTTGACGCCCCGGAAGCCGTAGAGGTCCAGGTAGCGGTGGATCTCCGCCCCGAAGTCGGGGAAGCGCGCCGGGACTTCTTTCACCAGATCTTCGGGCGGGCGCTCGAGGAGCATCTGCCGCAGCTCGGGCATCTCCCTCGCCTGGGCCGCGAGCCGGAGGAGCATCCGCGTGGGCTCGGTGCTCTCGATCCCGCCCTCCCCCACGATCAGGTCGTTCTGGAGCGAGCCCGCTTCGTCCCCGCACCAGCTCGCGCAGAGCTTCTTGAGGGTGCCGTAGAAGATCATCACGAAAAAGTCGTTGATGATCGGCGCCTTCCACTGCCAGAGGAGCTTGTCCTCCATCTCGCGGTAGAGCGCGCCCAGCTCGTGCGGCGGCATGGTGCGGAAGTCCATCGCGGACCAGCGCCCGTAGTGCTCGCGGAAGTGGGCCTGGAAGTCGCTCACGATGCGGCGGATGCGCAGGAAGTTGAGCGTCGAGCGGCCCACCAGCCGGAGCAGCGCCGGCAGCTCGCGGGTGTAGCGCTGGACTCCTGTCACCGGAGCGGGTTCTTCCTGAATCCCTTCGCGGACGCCCATCATGGATTCCATGAAAGCCTTGTTGTAGTTGAAGCCCGGGAAGAGGCGCACGAGCCGGTACCAGTTGAAAAGGTTGTAATAGACCTGCCCGCGGAACAGGCCGAGCATGTTGTCGAAGACGTCGCGGTTGGCCCTCACGGTCGAGGCGTCGATGCCCATGACTTCGGCGAAGCAGTGATAGACAATGGAGTACGCCCGCCGGATGAAGCTGAAGGTCATGGGCGAGGTCACGCCTGAATAGCTCTCGATGATGTTGGAGTTGTCCCAGAGCAGGCGGTTTCCCGCGGCCGGTCCCAGCTCCTCGACCGTGGTCACCGGCCGCGCCTGGAGCAGGAAGAGCTTGCCGCCGCGGTCCACGGCGAACTCGATGTCCTGCGGCCGGCGGAAGCGGCGCTCCAGATCGAGGCCGGAACGGACCAGCTCGCGCACCTGGTCCGGAGTGAGGCTCGGGATCTCTCTCATGTCGGGCGGCACTTCGGTGCGGAGCAGTCCGCCGCCCGCGGCCTCGTTCAGGATCATGCGCTCGGTTTTGATCGCGATCTGCTCGCGGATCTCCAGCGTCTCCTTGTCCACGGTGAAGGTATCGGCGTCCAGGCCGACGCTCACCAGCCCTTCGCCCGCTCCCCAGAGAGAAGAGACGACGGCTTCGTAGACGTTGCCGTCGTTGGGGTTCGCGGTGAAGAGGACGCCGGCGGCATGGGCATCGACCATCCTCTGGACCACGACGGCCACGGCGATCTTGTCGAGAGAGATGCCCTTGGCCCGGCGGTAGGCGAGCGCCCGCTCGTTGTAGGCCGAGGCCCAGACGCGGCGGATCGCATCGAAGAGCCGGTCCCAACCCTTTATATAAAGGAAGCTGTCGTGAAGCCCGGCGAAGGACTCCCCTGCCGCGTCTTCTCCAGCGGCCGAGGAGCGGACGGCTACGTAAGCGTCCTCTTCCGGGATGCGGAGGGCGTGGGCACGCTCCACCTCCCGCTCGAGCTCGGGCGGGATTGGGACCGAGGCGATCCGGCTGCGGATGTCCTCGGCGACCTGGATTCCCTTCACTGCTTCCTCGAAAGCGCGGGTGGTGATTGCGTACCAAGGCGGGACCGGCAGGCCCAGGTCTTCGAGGCGGGCGAGGTTGGCAGCCTTGCCGCCCAGGATCAGCGGGTTTTCCAGCGCTTCGCGAGGATCGGAGATGACGAGGGTCATAGGGAGATCCCGAGCTTCCGTGCTATTTCGACGGCGAGGATCAGATCGAAGGCGATGATGTACATGCCGGCGTAGGTCTCCATCCTCTTGGCGGTCTTGCGGTTGGTGTGGCGGCGATACTGGAAGAAGCCGATTAGAGAGACTGCGAAGAGGATGATCAGGGCGGCGTAGAACCAGGGGGAGAGGCCCAGGTGCCAGCCCACCAGGGCGACCAGCGCGGTGTCGATCACCCGGATCAGGAGGACCACGTACGCAGCTCCGTAGGTGCCGAAGATGCGCGTGTAGGTCTCGACTCCTTCGATCTCGTCCTCGGGCGCTCGGATCTTGCGCGAGACTTCCCAATTGAAGGTTACGAAGAAGCCCACCCAGGCGTACATCCAGTACCAGGGCGGAGCGTCCCACGGCCAGCGACCGGTGGCGAAGCTGAAGACCAGGAGGGACAGCAGCGGCATGATCAGCATGTGGCTCGTGGCATAGAGCAGGAAGTGCCGGTTGAGCCAGTTCCCGACGAAAAACTCCTTAAGCATCAGCAGCGAGAAGAGGAACGCCGCGGTCCATGCCGCGAGAGCGGCCGGTCCGCGCCACGCGCAGAGCGCGATCTCCAGGGCGATGGCAATCCCGCCCAGGATCTTGAGATCGCGCAGGGTAATGACGCCGCTCTGCAGGATTCGGTGGGGGTAGTGGCGGAGGTCTTCGGCGTAATCCTTGTGCTCGTCGAACACCCGCAGGTGGAAGAAGAAGAGGAAGAGGGTCAGGGCGCCGAGCAGGGATGTGAGGTCGTAGTGCATCGGCCGGCCCGGCTCGGTGAGGGTGCGGGCCAGAAACTGGCTGGAGGAGTAGTACGCGAAGATCAGCACCCCGTGGCCGAGCAGGGGGAAGCGCTCGGCCAGGTAGGCGCGGAGCCTGCGCGGGAAGGGGGCGGTGCGGGTGAGGGCGGGGGTCATTAGGACAGCCTATCGCGCAGCCGGCCGTAATCAATCTTGCTGTTGTGCCGGGGATCGACCGGCAACGGCTCCGAAGTCATCCGCACCTCATCCACCACCTGCCCGGCCGCCGCGAGTCTTCGCAGTACATCCTCCTCCAGCTCCTCTCCTGCCTCCGTCTCGATCACCAGGACCACCCGCTCCCCCAACCCGACCGCCGCGGCTCTCCGGATACGGAGGTCTCCTCCCTTCGCCGCCTGCTCCACGAGCTGGGGATGGATCAGCTCGCTTCCGCGCAAGATGGTCGAGTGGACGCGTCCGGCGATCCAGAAACGACCCTGGCCGTCGAAGTAGCCGGTATCTCCCATGCGGTGCCAGATCGTGTCCCCATCCGCGATCTTGTTCTCGTTCACGGCCCTGGGGTTGCGGTAGTAGTCGCGGCAGACGTGATCCCCGGTCACCACGAGCTCGCCGATCTCCCCAGGCGGCAGCTCCCAGTCCTTCCAATCCTTCAGATCGACCGGTCCGGGATGGATTCGGATCACCTTCGCCCGGATGCGCTCGATGGGCCGGCCGGCGCAGAAGCCCGGGCTTGCCGGACGGATGTCGCTCTTCGCCTCCAGCCGCTCTTCGGCGGAGAGATGGGCCACGGGCTCGGCTTCGGTGGAGCCATAGGCCACAAGGATCTCGGTGCCGGGAAAGGCCCGCCGCCAGACGACGAGCTGATCGTCGGAGACCGGGGCTCCGCCGGTCAGGATGCGCCGGAGACCCGGGTTCTCACCCATTGCTGCCAGACGATCGAAGAACGGAGGCGAGGCCGTGCAGGTGGTCACGCCATGAGCGCGCATCTGGCCGAGGATCACGGACGCATCCACCCGGTCCACCCGGCGGAAGTCCATGTCCGGCACGACCGAGGGCACCCCGACCGCCAGGTTGTTCAGGGCGAACACCGGGAACATGGGCATGTCCACGTCCCCCTCCCGGGCGGGGAACTCGGCGGCCAGGGCGCGGTGCTGGGCGAGGAGGAAGCGATGGGTACGGTTCGCCCCCTTGGGCTCGCCGCTCGATCCGCTGGTGAAGGTGATCAGCGCCGGGTCGTCCGGCTGGGAGGCGTGGACGGCGCCGTCCCCCGCGGGCTGCTCCAGCTCGGCCAGGGTGCAACGGGCGGGAACGGGACCGAGGCGCTTCCCCGTGGTCACAGTGACCGGGATGGAACGGAGGCGTCCGGAGAGCAGCCGCAGCGCGTGGCTCTTGGGGATTCCCAGGTAGCCCCGCGGCTCGGCGAACGCCGCGAAGGCAGCGATCTGCTTCCAGCCGATCCAGGGGTCCACGAAGACCGCGATTGCCCCGAGGTCGAGCAGCGCCAGCAGGGCCACGTAGAGGTCGATGGACATGGGGATCATGACGATCGCCCGGTCCCCAGGCCGCAGCCCCTGCTTGTGAAGACCGGACGACGCGCGGTCGATCCGCTCGCGCAGGGCGGCGAAGGTGATGGCGAAGGTGGTGGAGCCCTCGCGCATGATGAGCGCGGGGCGGCCCGGTTGGCTCCGGGCGACTTCGGAGAGGATGGAGAGGACGTTCATGCGGCCAGTTTGTACAGATGGTAGCGGCGCATCACCCGCCCCGTCCCTCCGTCCATTTCCCCGGAAGGGTTCCCTTCGCGGAAAAGGCAGTGGTTGGCGAAACGGTAGCCCTTCTCCACCGCCATCCGGTGACCCTGGCCCATGAGGGCGGCTCCGAGACCGGCCCTGCGGTGCTCGGGCAGGACGCCGACCGTCTTCATGTTGACCGCGTCCACCTCGTTGCGGTGGAGGAAGAAGCGCAGCAGGGCCAGGGGGTCCCTCCGGCCGCGCATGGCGGCCACGGCCCGGAATCGGTCCGGGAAGGCGAAGAGGAAGCCGATATCTTCCCCCTCCGGCGAGCGGGCGAACCACACGAAGTCGGGATCGAGCAGGCTTCTCGCTCCGGCATAGAGGGCGAAGAACTCCTCTTCCGGGATGTCCGTGTAGAGGAAGTTGCGGGCGAAGATCCGGACCGAGATGCGGTAGATCGTCCGCAGCTCGTCCTGGAACCTTCCCGGGTCGAGGCGGCGCAATTGGTACCCGGCGGCGAGAGCGGCCTGCCGCTTCGGCTCCAGGAAGGCCGCGACGGTCGCCGCGTCCACCCTCTTGGAGAGGTAGCGCTCCAGCACGGTGAAGCCGCGCGCCTCCCAGAGGGCCGGGTAGTAGGGCGGGTTGTAGGGCTCCAGGAGGAAGGGCGGATCGTCCCAGGGCCCCACGTTGAGCCGGTGCTTGTGCCAGGTGTCGCCGTCCATGGGGCCGAGGATCGCTCCGGCCCCGGTCTCCTGGAGCCAGCGGATCGACTCCTCGAACAGCCGTCTCACTGTCTCGTTGCTCGCGGGCAGGGCCTCGAAGAAGCAGAGCATGCCGTACGGAAGACCGGCTTCGTCGCGGAGCGTGGGAGAGCGCCGGGCCACGATCCTGGCCACGGGATGGTTGTTTTCGAGCGCCACCCAGGCTCTCTGGGCTCCTGCAAAGTCCGGGCGGAAGAGGCTGGCGAGGATGTCCTTGCGGGTGGAGGGGATGTACCCGGGGTCTCCCCGGTAGACCTCGGTCTGGAGCCCAAGAAAGGGCTCCAGACCGCGATCTGTGGTGACATCCAGGAGATCGACCGGCACGCGGCTCTACATCAGCGTCGCGCCGGGACGGCGGGCGAAGAAGGGCTTGAAGGCGAGGAGCCAGAGGCCCGAGTAGTCGCGCATCAGGCGCATGCGGAGGATCTCCAACAGGCGCGCCTCGGCCCCGTCGCCGGAGAGGATGAGGTTGTTCATCATGTGGCTGAAGCGCCAGAGGTACTCGTCGGCCAGCCGGGCGGTCCTGCGGGCGCGGATGTAGATCGGGGAGTCGCCCGTGACCGAGGTCTCGTCCATGATGCTCGTGATCTCCTGGGCCTCCTCGTTGACCTGGACCCGGAGCGCCGCCGCCTGCACCAGGAACTGCTCCAGCTCGCGGTCGTGGTCACGCCGGCCGTAGAGGCGACGGAAGGCGACCACCTCCCGGGGCTCCAGGCGCAGCGGGAAGATCTCGGGCAGCAGCACGATCCGCTCCGGCTGCAGCTCCTGGCTGGTGTCGTGGAGGACCTTGACCAGGCGCCGGAACGCGTCGCCGAGGATGTCCTCCTTGTCTCCGAGGGTCACGTTCGCCGCGTCGCCCGAGGCGCTCAGGACGTGCTCGGCCGTACCCAGGAACTCGGGAGGCGTGATGCGGTGCGCCCCGGTCGGCTTGTCCTCGGGCTCGATCCGGCCCGCGGTCAGGCGCGGCAGCAGGTCGCGCACGCGCTGGCGGATCTGGGCGATGTCCTCCAGCTTGAACTCCTCGCGCTGAAGCTGCTTCTCGAAGCGCTCGATGGCCTCGCGGAACTCCCCCAGGTCCTGGTCCAGCTCGCGGTCCACCGGCACCTCGCGCTCCAGCTCGAAGACCCGCTGGTACTCGGCGACGATGCGCTGCTCTTCCTGGCCATAGAGCCGCTGGATCCGGTTCTTGAGGGCGAGATTGGTGTCCTGGATCGCGAGGAGGATGTCGGGCTCGAAGTAGAGGCTGCCCAGGTTGTGCTTGAGGTCGCGGAAGCGGCGGATCAGGCCGTTTTCGTTGAGCTGCTCGAGCCCTTCGACACGGGCGGTCTCGGCGCGGATGCCGTCGATCGCTTCCCGCTGCTCGCGCACGGCCTCGGGGCCGGGGTGGGGGACGTCGAGCAGAGCCCAGAGCCCGTGGAAGATCTCGGCCAGGTGGCGGTAGTCGCTCAGCCGGGGCTCACCGCCGCGGTCGTCCTCCTCTTCGCTCAATCGGGCGAGGAGGAAGTCGACCTTGTCGAGGCGGTCGTAGTCCCAGCCCGTGCCGCGCTGGACGTAGAGGTAGAACTTGACGAGCTGGGTAAGGATCTTCTCGTCGTAGGAGCGCACCCGGCGGAAGAACTGCCGCAGCAAGTCGGGAGTGACTCTGCTATCCTCCGAATCGAGCGCCTCCATCAGGTCGGCGAGCCGCCGCTCGATCCCCTCCAACCGATGACGGATCCGGTCGCTCTCGGAGGCGTTGAGGCTCTGCGAGATCTCCTTCAGCCCGGTGTAGAGGTCCTGGAAGTCGGTGGAGTAGGGGTCCTCCATCCGCTGGAGGAGGCTCTTGTTCAGGCTCTGGAGGAACTGGTGGAACGTCCATCCCGCACGGAAGCGGTGCGAGACGTCGGCGTAACGGCGGTGGAGAGCGCTGAGCTCCTGGACGGTCGCCATATTTGATTCCAAGTCGTGGAAACGCTCAGAGGATATTACGACATGGCGATGCCAAAGGAAAATGTCCGCGTCCTGATCTCCCAGGAGGACCTGGAGCGGCGGGTCGCGGAGATGGCCGAGCAGGTCAACCGGGACTACTCGGACGCCGGAGACAGCCTGGTCTGCATCGGGGTCCTCAAGGGGTCGGTCTTCTTCCTGGTGGACCTGCTGAAGAGGCTGACCTTCCCGGTCAAGGTCGACTTCTTCCAGACCGCCAGCTACGGCAGCGGCATGACCGCCGGCGAGGTCCGCATCCGCAAGGATGTCGACCTCCCCCTCCGCGGCAAGGATGTGCTGCTGATCGAGGACATCGTGGACACCGGCCATACGCTGCGCACAGTCCTCAGCCTGCTGCGCTTCCGCGGCGCCCAGAGCGTCCGCCTCTGCGCCCTGCTCGACAAGGCCGAGCGGCGGGAGGTGGAGGTGCAGATCGACTACTGCGGCTTCACGATCGAGGACCTCTTCGTGGTGGGCTACGGGCTCGACTTCGACGAGCGTTACCGCAACCTTCCCTACATCGGAGTGCTGGAAACATCCACCGAGCCGGACCCGCCGTCCCCGTCCTGAGAGGAGCATGAGAGTGATGCGATTCCTTCACACCGACAGCGCCCCCAAGGCCATCGGCCCCTACTCCCAGGCCGTGGCCATCGACGGCTGGCTCTACACCTCCGGCCAGGTCGCCATCGATCCCGCCACCGGCGAGCTGGTCGAAGGCGGCTTCGAGGCCCAAGCCCGGAGGGTGTTCGAGAACCTGCGCCAGGTCCTGGCGAGCGCCGGCTGCAACTTCCAGGACGTGGCCAAGGCCACGGTCTACGTGACCGACCTCGCCGACTTCCCGAAGCTGAACGCGATCTACGCCGAGACCATGGGAGAGCACCGGCCGGCCAGGTCGACCGTGCAGGTGGCTGCGCTGCCCAAGGGGGCTCTGGTGGAGATCGACCTGGTGGCGAAGGTTCCGGCGGTTTAGGACCTCACCCCCTGTCCCCCTCTCCCATCTCCCACCCGCCCGTCCCCGGGAGAGGGGGAACGTAGCTCAGGCCATCTTGCCTCCGTCGCAGGCACGGCTGCCCCAGAATCGTCCCCCCTCTCCCGGCGGGGGAATGGGTGGGAGAGGGGGACAGGGGGTGAGGTTACACCAGCGCCCCGGCCACCCGCCGGATGCGCTCGATCGCCTCGTCCAACTGAGCCGCACTCACATCCCGGTGGGTCACGAAGCGGGCGTGGTCACGGGAGACCTGGCTGCCCAGCACGCCGCCCTCCCTGAGCCGGCCGAGCAGGCTCGCGGCGTCCTCGACCCGGCAGACCACGATGTTCGTCTGCACCGCGGCGGGATCGATCCCGATGCCCGGCAGCTCGGAGAGGGCGCGGGCGAGACGGGCGGCGTTCTCGTGGTCCTCGACCAGCCGGGCGGGTCCCTTGCGCAACGCGACCAGGCCGGCCGCGGCAATCACCCCGGCCTGCCGCATGCCGCCGCCGAACATCTTCCTCACCCTTCGGGCCTCCTGGATGAAGTCCCGGCCTCCGCAAAGGATCGAGCCGACCGGCGCGCCCAGCCCCTTGGACAGGCAGAACATCAGCGTGTCGAAGCCGGATGCGAGAGCGGCGGCCGTCGTGCCCACGGCCACGGCCGCGTTGAAGATGCGGGCGCCGTCCAGGTGGACCGGCAGGCCATGCCGCCGCGCCACGTCCAGGAGGCGCTCCAGGTGGGGACGGTCGTAGACGAATCCCCCCGCGAGGTTGTGGGAGTTCTCGATCTCCAGGAGGCCGGTGCTCGACTGGATGGGCGCGTGGGTCCGGATCACGGCCTCGACCTCCACGGGGTTCAGCAGGCCGCGGGGCGTGGACAGAGCGCGCGGGACCAGGCCGGAAAGCGCGGAGAGGGCTCCCATCTCGAACTGCAGGATGTGGCTGAGCGCGTCGCAGACGACCTCCTCGCCCGGCCTGGCGAGGAGGCGGAGGGCGATCTGGTTGCCCATGGTCCCCGTGGGAACGAAGAGGGCGGCCTCGAAGCCGAGCAGCGCGGCGGACTCCTCTTCCAGACGATTGACGGTGGGGTCCTCGCCGTAGACGTCGTCCCCGACCTCGGCTTCTGCCATGGCCCGGCGCATCTCGGTATCGGGAAGCGTGACGGTGTCGGAGCGCAGGTCGATCCATCCGCTCATGTCAGGTACTCCCTCAACAGCTCGTCCAGCAGGGACGACGCCTCCGTCTCCACCACCTCGGCCGCGATCTCCCGGCTGCGCTCGTCGAGCGCGGGGATGACGGCGAGGTTGCCTTCCCGGGCGAGGGCATCCATGTCATAGGTGGTCTCGTCCACCCAGCGGGCGGCGCGGTAGAAGGCCTGCCCCTGCTCCACCGGACGGCCGAGGCGCAGCCAGAGCTCCGCAGTCAGGGCCAGGACCTCGCCGATCCGCCGGTTCTCCCTGCCCACGATCGGCGCGCGGGGCAGAGGGCGCGGCAGGAACGGATCGAGCCCGTGGCGGTGGGCCACGCGGGCAAACTCGCGCTCCGAGGGAGCCTCCCGGTGGAAGAGGGCGCCGAAGACCTCGTCCGGCTTCTCGATCTCGGTCTTCTCGATCTCGTCGAGGAGACGGCGGCGGTCGGCCGGCACGAGCAGGGGGGCAAGGGCCTGGGCGCAGCGCGCTCCGGACGAGGCGAGACGGCGGCAGCCTTCGTCCCAGAGCGACGGATCGTCAGTCAGCCCGGGCACCAGCGGCCAAGCCACGGAAGCCCCGGTCGGGAGCCGGTCGAGCTTCCCCATCTCCCCTTCCAGCAGGACCGCGAGGAGATCGAACACGAACGTCACCCCCTGGACCGGCGGGATGCGCGATTCCTCCCCGGGGAAGAGGTGGACCAGCACCGGCGTGCCATCCACGAGGCGGGCGGTCGCGAGATCGTCCCGCGCTCCGGCCCGCTTCGGCGGCACCGGCGGCAGGTAGAGGACGTCGTCGAGGGGGATCTCCGAGAGCGACTCCAGCGTGGCCGGACCGGGACCCCGCACTCCCCGGCGGCTCCAGTCACCCAGCCGGGCAACGGCGAGGTGGACCCACGGGCGGTCCGGGGTCTCCCACGTGCGGGGCACGTAGCGTACCCAGAAGCGGCCCGGCTCGGGGAGCTGGCGCGAGGGACGGGCCGCCTCCCGCGGCTCGGCGGCGGACGGCATCTAGACCGCCTCCGGCACCAGCCCCCGGGCCGCGAGCATGCGCTGGACATACTTGGCGATCACGTCCACCTCCAGGTTGACGCGGTCGCCCGGCTCCAGGCGGGAGAGGGTGGTGACCTCCAGCGTGTGGGGGATCAGCGCCACCTCGAAGCGGTCGGGATGGAGGGCGGAAATCGTCAGGCTGACGCCGTCCACGGTGACCGAGCCCTTCTCCACCAGGTAGGGAGCAAGCTCGGGCGGGATCGAGAAGCCGAGGACCCTGTGGTCCGAAAGGTCGCGCCGGTCCACTACCCGGGCGGTGCTGTCCACGTGCCCCTGGACCATGTGGCCGCCGAGGGCATCGCCCATGCGCAGAGCAGGCTCCAGGTTCACCTCGCTCCCCCGCTTCAGCTCGCCCAGATTCGTGCGGGACAGGGTCTCGGGGGAAAGCTCGACCGTAGAGAAGGTTTCGGCCAGCTCCGTAATCGTGAGGCAGACGCCGGACACGGAGAGGCTCGCGCCGATCTCCAGCCGCCGGCCGACCTCCGCGCTGTGGCCGATTACCAAGCGGACGCCCCCCTGGCCCGACGGTGCCGGGTCTGCGATCAGGCGCCCACGCTCGACAACGATTCCCGTGAACATCGGTACAGTCTATACGCTCCTCAACCACCACTATACTTACCTGCGCCGATGAACAACCCCTACCTGGAGCTGACTGAAGAGTTCAACCGGGACCGCCTGCGAGCCCTGCTCAGCTCGGGTCAGGCGGTGGTCGTCCATCGTCTCGCCATCATGAGCAAGGACGGCGACTGGGTCCTGCGCGAGGACGAGGAGGCCGTCGGCCATGTGCTGGAAGTCCTCTCTCGCAAGGGGGCGCGCTACCGGTTTGGAGCGCCGCTGGACCTTCGCTGGCTCGCCGGAGGCTGGAGTTCCCATTTCGAGTTTCGTCCGGAGGCGCTGCGGCTGCGGACCGATTTCGTCACCCGACCCCCACGGATTGCCCCGGAGCAGTTGGCTCGCATGTGGGAGGAGGCTGAAGCCACAGGCAACGAAGTCGTCAGTCTTGAGCCCCTCGCAGCGCTGAAGCTGACCAACCGGGAAAAAGACTACGCCGTCGTCGGCGAGCTGGCACGCTTGATGACCGAGCCCCGGCTACAGCTCTTGTACTCTCGCAGCAGCCGCGATCTGATCAAGCTCGCGGAAACGCACCATTCGGCGCTCGCGGAGGCGATCCGGCACCGGCCGCTTCTCGCCCGCATCACCGAAGGACGTGAAGCCTTGGAGGAGGCTCTCGATCGCGAGCGCCGCGCCCTCATACACGCCAACGAGGAGCGCCTGGCCAGATATCAGGCTGCCGCCGAAGTCTGGGCAAGGCTCTGGCCGGCGGAGCAGCGTCAGATCGAGGGTTTGTCGCTGCTCGACGCCCACCATCGGCTGGTCTCGCGCGCCGAAGGGGTTCTTCCCTTCGAGCCTTCCGGAGGGACAGGACCATGATCGACATGCGAGACGAGTTCCTGAGCGAAGAGGACCTCGACCTGCGCAACCTGTCCTGGGACGAGCTCATCGCCTACTGGAACCTTTGGCTCCATCAGGCGCAGGCCACGAACGACCTCGACGACGATCTTTACTCCCACGGCGTTTTCGAGCGCGACCCGACCTCAGGCGCCCACGCTCGACAACAACTCCCGTAGACACCCTTTGCGGTACCCCATGAGGATGACGTCGCCGCCGCGCTGACGGGTCTCGATCCGCTCCAGCCGGGCCGCCCCGGCCAGCGAGGGAAAGCCTTCGCCGCCCAGCGGACCCGGCGCCGACCGGCCACCGATCAGGAGAGGGGCGCAGTCGACGCCAACCCGGTCATAGAGGCCGGAGCGGACGAAGCTGGCGTGGACCTCGGCGCCCCCTTCCACGAGCACGCTACGGACTCCGCTTTCGTATAGATCTACCAGAACAGAGCTGGGCTCGACAGCAGGCAGTCCAATGACCTGGGCTCCCCGCTCTTCCAGGGCCTGCCAGAGCTGCGGATTCGTCGACTCAGTGTAGATCCGCACCGTTCCCTCGACCTGGAAGAGACGGGCCCCGGGCGGAGTGCGCAGGCGGCGGTCCATCACCACCCGGATGTTTGGCCGGCGGGCGAATCCGAGCCTGCGGTCGAGCCGGGGGTCGTCGGCCAGCACGGTCCCGGAGCCGACCAGGATCGCGTCGTGCTCCTCGCGCTGCGCCAATCCCCAGCGGCGTCCGGCCGGGGAGGAGATCCACTGGCTCTCCCCGGTGGCCGTGGCGATGCGGCCGTCCAGGCTCATGGCCCACTTGAGGGTGACCTCGGGACGGCCGAGCACGGCCGGGATCAGGAATCGGAGGTTGAGACGGACGGCCTCTTCCGCGAGGATGCCATGCTCCACCTCAAGTCCGGCAGCCTGGAGGCGCTCGAAGCCGCCGGCAGCCAACCGGTTCGGATCGCGGTGGCAAGCGACGACGCGGGCGATCCCGGCTTCCAGGACCGCGTCCACGCAAGGCGGCGTGCGGCCGTGGTGGTTGCAGGGCTCCAGGGTGACGTAGAGGGTGGCGCCGCGGGCGCCGCCGGCAGTGACTCCGGCGGCGCGGATGGCCTCGACTTCGGCGTGAGGCCCTCCAACCTGCCGGTGCCAGCCGCGCCCCACGATCTGTTCGCCCTGCACGATGAGGGCACCGACCATGGGGTTGGGCGAGGTGCGGTAGCGCCCACGGGCGGCTAGGAGGAGGGCCTTCCGGAGGAGGTCAGCCGAGGAGGGCAGAGGCGAACTCCCGGGGGCGGAAATCCACCAGGTCGTCGGCCTTCTCCCCCACTCCCAGGTAGAGCACGGGGAGGCGCAGCTCCTTGGCGATGGCCACCACCATGCCGCCCTTGGCCGTGCCGTCCAGCTTGGCGAGAAGCACGCCGTCGATGGGCACCACCTGGCTGAAGGTCTTCGCCTGGGCCAGGGCGTTCTGCCCGGTCGTGGCGTCGAGCACCAGGATGGTCTGCTTCTGCCAGTCCGCGGCCTCGCGGTCGATGACCCGGCGGACCTTGCTCAGCTCGGCCATCAGGTGGTCCTTGGTGTGGAGGCGGCCCGCGGTGTCGACGATCAGGTTGTCGATCCGCCGCGCCTTGGCCGCGTGGATGGCGTCGTAGATCACCGCCCCGGGGTCGGCGCCCTGGGCCTGGCGGATGACCTCGACGCCGAGCCGGTCCCCCCAGAGAGCGAGCTGCTCGATGGCCGCGGCGCGGAAGGTGTCGCCCGCGGCGAGCATCACCCGCTGCCCCTGCTGCTGGGAGCGCTTCGCGAGCTTGGCGATGGAGGTGGTCTTGCCCACGCCGTTGACCCCCACCACGAGGGTGAGGACCGGGCCTCGCCCCAGCAGCCGCGGCTTGGGCGCCTGGAAGAGGAGGTCGGCGATCTCGTCGGACAGGATCTTCCGCAGCCGGGTGGCGCTGGTCGTCTGCTCCCTGAGGGCGTTCTTGCGCACGCGGTCCACGAGGTCGAGCGAGGTCTCGACGCCCATGTCGGCGCCGATCAGGACCTCCTCCAGGTATTCGAGAGTCGTCTCATCGAGCGCGGTCTCGTTCTTCACCGCGGCGGAGACCTTCTCGATGATCTCCGTATGGGTCATGAAGAGGCCGCGCTTGAGCTTGCCCCAGAAGTTCTTCTGCTCTTCCTCCTGGGGCGCCTGGGTCTCCGGCGCCAGCTCCAGGATGTCGTTCTTGTTCGGTTCGTCAGCCATGGTTTTTTACACGAACAGCTCGCGCTTGAGCTGCTCGACCGCTTCGCTCAGGCTGGCGCGGGCCTGGGCCACGAGGGCGGGATGCTTCTGGACCAGGGCCAGGGAGTAGCCGTCCGGCAGGGGGACGACGTAGATGTGGATGCTGCGCTTCTCGATGTGCAGCACCTTCAGCTCTCCGAGATCGTTGCCCGACAGGAGCTTCTCGAAACGCCGGATGTAGATGCCCAGGTAGGCGCCGACCACCTTCATCTCGTAGGGGCTGAAGTCCGCGCAGGCGAGGTCCACCGTCTCGCCGGTACCGTCGAGGAAGATGGCGCCGAGGGCGTCCTTGTTGTTGGACAGCAGGTTGGCGAGTACGTAGTGGAACATCCGGCCGGGATTCTATCCTGAAGCCGCCGCCTTGGCTTGCATGATCTGCGAATCCGAGCGGCTCGGCCGCGGCCGGATATCCCCGGCCTCGAAGGCGCGCAGAAAGGCGGTGACGATCTTGGCGTCGAACCGGCTGCCGGTGAGCTTCTTGATCGTCTCCACGGCATAGTCCAGGCTGAACGCCTGCTGGTACGGCCGGTTCGTGGTGATGGCGTCGAAGGTGTCGGCCACGCCGATGATCCGGCCGTAGAGCGGGATCTGCTCCCCTTTGAGGCCGTCCGGATAGCCGCGGCCGTTCCAGGCCTCGTGGTGCGAGCGGATGCCGGGCACCATCTCCCGCAACTGCTCGATCGGCGTCATGATGTCGGCGCCGATCACCGTGTGCATCTTCATCTGCTCGAACTCCTCCGCGGTGAGCTTGCCCTCCTTGCGGAGGACCTGGTCCTCGACGCCGATCTTGCCGACGTCGTGGAGGAGCCCGCTGATCCAGACCTTGTGCTGGACCTCCTCGGGGAGCTGCAGGTAGCGGGCGATGGTGCGGCTGTATGCCGCGACGCGCTCGGAGTGGCCCCGGGTGTAGGGGTCCTTGGCGTCGATCGCCGCCACGAAGGCGCGCATGTTGCCGATGAACAGCTCGCGGTTGGCCTGGGCCGCCTGGCGGAGCTGCTGCACGTAGCGCTCGACGTGCCCGCTCATCTGGTTGAAGTCTTCGGCCAGGTCCGCGAACTCGAAGGTGAGCCCCTGGGTGTCGATCTGGCCGCCGAACTGGCCGGCGGCGATCTCGTGCGTGGTCTCGGCGAGGCGCTGGATGGGCCGGGAGACCCAGCTCGCGGCCACGTAGGCGAAGGACAGCGCGAGCGCCACCAGGAGCAGCGTCGACAGCACGGTCTGGTAGATCATCTTGTCGACCGCGGCGAAAGCCTCGGACAGCGGCTTCTGCACCACCACGCCCCAGCCGCTCGCCGCCACCGCGCTCACCTGCACCAGGACCTCCTGGACGCCGTCCCCGGTCGGGACCTCGTACTCCCGCGTCAGGCTCATCGGCTGCCGGACGAACTCGGGAAGGACCGACTTCTTGAGCAGCTCCACCTGGCCCTGGTTGGTACCGTCGGACCAGAGGATCTGCCCCTTGCGGTCCACCAGGAAGATGCCGACGCCCGGGCTCGCCTCGGCCCGGAGAACCTCTTCGAGAGGCCGGAAGCGGAGCAGGGCCATGACGACCAGCCTCTGGCCGTCCGCCGCGGTGAGCGGGATGGTCAGCACCGCCAGCGGCTCGGCGCCCTTGCCCATGTCCACGAAACGGTAGCCGGGGTCGGACGCCTTCTGCTTCCCGACCTGCTGGAAGGCCTCGTCCATGGCGGTCCGCGCGGGAGTGCCCAGGTTGCCGGGCGCGAGCAGCGGCCCGGCGCCGTTCCCGTCCACGATACGCAGCGCGATCATCCCGTCGCTCTCGCGCACGAACCGCTGGAGGTGCTCGCCCACCCAGGGCTCGCGCAGGCGGTCCGCCATCAGCGGCGCGCCGGGCGCCACCAGGAGGCCGTTGCCCAGCTCCTTGAGCGGGCGCTGCACCGCGACCAGGTACGAGGAGACCTCCTTGGACAGCACGCCGGCCTTGCGGATCAGGTAGTCGCGCTCGGCGTTGCGCAGGACCTCCTCGTTCTTCTGGATGAGCAGGAAGCTGCTGACCGCCAGCGGGATGATGCCGGATAGAAGGAGGACGAGAAGGAGGGCATGCCGTACCTTCAGACGGCGGAGAAAGCTTCGGCTAGGCGTCGTCATCGAGAACTCGGGTCTGATACAACTGACTGGATTATACCCGAGTCTCCCGCAAAAACCCTCCGAGCTCCGCGGCGACCACATCCATCCCGATCCCGTCCACCATCCTCCCCTCTCCGAGAGCGGCAGGGAGGACCCAGACCAGTCCGGACTCCCGCGCCTTCTTGTCGCGCGCCATGAAGGAGATCAGCTCCCCGGGATCGAGCGGCGGGAGCGGGGGCAGATCGAAGCGGCGGAGCAGGGATTCCAACCTTCGGGCGAAGTCCGGGTCGAGCCCCTGGCGGACGGCGAGCCGCAGGGCGAAGAGGATGCCGTACCCCACCGCCTCCCCGTGCCGAAGCCCGGAGTAACCGCAGGCGGACTCGATCGCATGGCCGAGGGTGTGGCCGAAGTTAAGGAGCCGCCGGTCCCCCTGCTCGGTGGGATCGCGCTCGACGACGCCGATCTTGGCCGCGGCCGCCGCGGCGACCACGGGACCCAGCTCGGCGGGGTCACCGGCCAGGAGGATATCGAGCCGCTGCTCCACCCGGTCGAGGAGGACGGGATCGAGCAGCGCGGCCATCTTGACCACCTCGACCAGTCCCGAGCGCAGCTCCTCCCGCGGGAGGGTCGGCAGGACCGAGGTGTCGCAGACCACGAAGGCAGGATGATGGAAGAGGCCGACCGTGTTCTTGCCGCCCGGCAGGTCCACCCCGGTCTTGCCACCGATGGCGGCATCCACCTGGGCGAGGAGAGTGGTCGGGATCTGAGCAAAGGAGATCCCGCGCAGAAAGCACCCGGCGGCGAACCCGGCCAGGTCGCCCACGCTGCCGCCACCGAAGGCGACGACCCGGCTGTCCCGCTTGCCCCCCGCCTCCAGCATGGCATTCCAGAGCCGTTCGGCTGAGGTCACCGTCTTGGCCGGCTCGCCCTCCTCCACCTCCAGGATGATCCACCGCCCCGCCTCCCGCCGCAGTGGCTCCAGGCGCTGACCATGAAGCCCGAGCACCCGCGGCGTGCTGACGAGGAAGACCGTCCGTCCGGAGAGCCAACCGGCGAGCTGACCGTGAGCCGACGACAGGGCGTCCTCCCCCACCAGCACGGGGGTGGAGCCGGACGGGTGGCGGAGGATCATTCCTTGGATCTGTCCTTGATCATGGCGATCCCCAACTCGTCGAGCTGCTTGGGATCGACCTCCGAGGGCGCATCCATCATCAGGTCGGTGGCCGAGGCCGTCTTCGGGAAGGCGATCACGTCTCGGATCGTGCTGAGGCCGGCGAGGAGCATCACGAGGCGGTCCAGACCGAGGGCGATGCCACCGTGGGGCGGGGCGCCGTAGCGCAGGGCTTCCAGGAAGAAGCCGAAGCGGGCCTGGGCCTCCTCGGCACCGATGCCGAGCAGGCTGAACACCCGGCTCTGGACCTCGGGATCGTGGATGCGGATCGAGCCGCCGCCCAGCTCGATGCCGTTCAGCACCACGTCGTAGGCCCGGGCTCGGACCGCGCCGGGGTCGCTCTCCAGCTTGTCCAGGTCCCGCGGGTCCGGGCTCGTGAAGGGGTGGTGCGTGGAGTACCAGCGCCCCTCCTCCTCGTTCCATTCCAGCAGGGGGAACTCGGTCACCCAGAGGAACTCGTGCCGGCCCTGCGGGATCAGCTTGTACTGCTTCGCCAGCTCCAGCCGGAGCGTGCCCAGCGCGTTGGCCGCCAAGTTCTGCGGACCGGCCACCAGGAGAGCGAGCCCGCCCTCCTCCAGACCGAGGGCCTCGGCCGCGCCTTCCAGCTCCGCCTGGGTCAGGGCGTTCTTCACCTGGAAGACGATCTCCCCGCCCTTGCGCCGCAGAGTCAGAACGCCCGCGGCGCCGCTCCGCTTGGCGATCTCGGCCCAGCCGTCCACCTCCTTGCGGCTCGCCTCGGCGGCGCCAGGCACGGCGAACCCGCGGATGGCAACCGCCTCCTGGAAGCCCCGGAAGGCGCTGCCGCGGAGGAGCCCGGTCAGGTCCTTGATCTCCAAGCCGAAGCGGAGGTCCGGGCGGTCGCTGCCATAGCGCGCCATGGCCTCGCCGTAGGTCATCCGCGGAAACGCCGCGGGCGGGTGGATGCCGCCGAGAGGGAAGATGCGCTGGAAGAGCCCCTCGATCAGGGCGTAGACGTCCTCCTCCGTGGGGAAGGACATCTCCAGGTCGATCTGCGTGAACTCGAGCTGGCGGTCGGCGCGCAGGGCCTCGTCGCGGAAGCAGCGGGCGATCTGGATGTAGCGCTCCAGGCCGGACACCATGAGGATCTGCTTGAAGAGCTGCGGCGACTGCGGCAGGGCGTAGAAGCTGCCCCGGTGCGCCCGCGAAGGCACCAGGAAGTCGCGTGCCCCCTCCGGCGTCGAGCGGGTGAGGATCGGCGTCTCCACATCCACGAACTGGTGCTCATGGAAGTACTGGCGGACCTCCATCGTCACCCTGTCACGGAGCAGGAAGTTGCGCTGCAGCTCGGTCCGGCGCAGATCCAGATAGCGGTAGCGCAGGCGGACCTCCTCGGAGACCTCGGTTTTTCCGTCCATCTTGCCGTCCAGGGCGAAGGGGAGCGGGTCGGAGCGCGACAGCACCTTGGCGCTGCGGGCGATCACCTCGAGCTCGCCCGTGGGCAGGTCCTTGTTCACGTTCTCGGGCGCGCGGCGCACCACGTCCCCCTCGACCTCCACGACCCATTCGTTGCGGACGGGATCGAGGACCCGCGCCGCCTCGGGCTCGTGCTCGGGCGTCACCACGACCTGGACGATGCCGCTGCGGTCGCGCAGGTTCAGGAAGATGACGCCTCCATGGTCGCGCCGCCGCTGCACCCAGGCCTGCAGCCGCACCCGGGCGCCGACGTCCTCCGCCGTGATCGTTCCCGCCCCCCGCCTCTTCAGAGTCTCAGCCATATCCTCTTCTATTCCTGCGAGAACATCCCGCGGTAATGCTCCTTCAATTCGGCATAGCGCCCGGCAGTGTCGGAGATCCGCCGGGTTTCTTCCTCGGTCAGCGGCCGGACCGGGCGCGCCGGGATCCCGAGGGCGAGCTGCCCGGCCGGGATGCGATGTCCCGGGGCCACCACGGCCCCGGCTCCCACCATGGCTCCGCGCTCGATCACCGCTCCGTCCAGCACCCGGGCGCCGATGCCGATGAGGACGCCGTCCTCCACCGTGCAGCCGTGGACGACCGCGTGGTGCCCCACCACCACCCCCTCCCCGATGACGAGCCGGTGATGAAGGTGGGCGACGTGCAGCACCGTGCCGTCCTGGATGTTCGTCCGGGCGCCGATGCGGATGGAGTTGACGTCGCCCCGCGCCACGGTGTGGAACCAGAAGGAGACGTCGTCGCCAAGCTCCACGTCGCCGATCACATAGGCCCCTGGAGCCAGGAAGACCCGGGCACCAAGCCTGGGCACGATGCCCTGGTACGGATGGATCGGCATGACGACCTCTGAAATGGAGCGCCGGCCCTCGGGGGCCGGCCTCGGAAGCATGGCATAAAATCCGCCGGTGTCCAACGCCGCCAGCTTCGAAATCGACGTCGTGATCCCCGCCCTCAACGAAGAGCGCTCGCTTCCCAAGGTCCTTGCCGATCTGCCAAGGCCGCCGGTCCGGAGGATCGTGGTGGCGGACAACGGCTCCACGGACGAAACCGCACGGGTGGCGCGGGAGGGCGGGGCCGAGGTCATCCCTGCTCCCCGGCGGGGTTACGGCAGCGCCTGCCTCGCCGGGCTCGATCACCTGCGGCGCACCGGTCCCCCGGACATCGTGGTCTTCGTGGACGCCGACTGGTCGGATCACGCCGAGGAGCTCCCCTCCGTGATCGCCCCGATCCTGGCCGGGGAGGCCGACCTGGTGATCGGCTCGCGCATCCTCGGCAACCGCGAGCCCGGTGCCCTGCTCCCCCAGGCCCGGGCCGGCAACTTCGTGGCCTGCTGGATGATCCGGCTCCTCTACGGCCATCGCTTCACCGACCTGGGACCGTTCCGGGCCATCCGTTGGGACGCCCTGGAGCGGATCGGGATGTCCGACCCGAACTTCGGCTGGACGGCCGAGATGCAGGTCAAGGCGCTGCGCCACGGTCTGCGGTGCGCGGAGGTGCCCGTCTCCTACCGCCGCAGGGTCGGAGTCTCCAAGATCACCGGCACCGTGTCGGGTACGATCCGCGCCGGCTATAAGATCCTGTGGACCGTGCTGCGCTACAGCCGAGGAGCCTGATGACAGAACCCATCCGCAGTGAAACGGAGATCGAGGTGCGCTACGCCGAGACCGACCAGATGGGCGTGGTGCACCACGCCAACTACATCATCTGGTTCGAGCTGGTGCGCAACCACCTGTTCGGCCTGGCGGACTTCCACTACGCCGACGTCGAGCGGATGGGCTATCTCCTCATGGTGACGGGGGTGCAGGTGACCTACCGGCGACCGGCCCGCTATGGCGACGTGGTCCGGGTCTCCTGCTGGGGGGAGCGGCTGGGCAGCCGCTGGCTGCGCCTCGCCTACGAGGTCCGCAAGGGGGACGAGCTGCTGGTCACCGGCACCACCGAGCACGTCTTCGTCGACGCGGCCACGAGGCGTCCCTGCCGCGCGCCGGATTCGATCCGGGACGCCTTCCGGAAGCTGGCCGGGCTGGCACCGGGCCCCCCTAAGGCCCCAACTTAAGGCCGGATCGTACCCACGAACGCATCCGGCTGCCGCTCCGCGGGGTTAAGCTTCGAACGCTCGGCCGTGGCGATCCAGAGGCCGTGGAAGAGCTTCTTGCCGGCGGCCAGCCCGTGGTAGTCCCCGAGGAAGAAGCCCCCGGCCACGGCCGCGAAGCGCACGTCCCAGGAAGCGGGGGAGACTCGGCGGCTCGCGCCGAAATTCGTCCCGTCCTTCGACAGGGCAATGTACGCGTCCACCTGGAAGTTGCGGGCGGGATCGTTGCGCAGCGAGTAGTACGAGACCGCCACCCTCCCCTGGCCACTTACTGCCAGGGCCGGAGTGAAGCTCGGCGCGTCCCCGGGTCCGTCGGAGACGCGCTGCGGCGCGCTCCAGGTCCGGCCGCCGTCGTCCGAGCGCGATAGCACGACCTGGGAGGTTCCGGGCGTGAAGCGATTGTCCATCCAGGCCACGTACAGACGTCCGTTCCGGGGATCGACGGCCGCGGTCGGCAGGATGTCCCCGGTACGCTGGTTGCGCACCTCGACCTCCTGCATCTCGGCGATCTGGACGGGCCGGCTCCACGTGGCTCCGCCGTCCTCCGAGCGGGAGGTGTGGAGCACGAGGGCGAAGGGGCTCTGGGTGCTGTCCGCGTGAGCCCAGACGGCGTGGACCACGCCTCCGGGTCCGACCAGCGGGATGACCCCGATGTTCACCCCGGTGCTTTCCAGCTCCGCCGGGGGAGAGAACGAGGCGCCGCCGTCCGCGGACCACGCCATGCGGAGGAGCTGGCTCCGCTCTCCAACCGTGTCCCAGCCCACGTAGATCCGGCCCCGGTACGGGCTGCGGGCGCCGGTGTCCACCGTCATGGCCTGCTTGTCGTCGAAGTTGTCGGCATCGCCCCTGTGGACGGCCACGGGGGGTCCCCAGGTCCGGCCGCCATCCCTGGAGGCGGAGACGAAGACGCCGTTCTCCGGACCGGTCTCGTTGAAGAGCAGCGAGCAGTAGTAGGCCCGGCCGCCGGGGCCGTAGGCGACCCAGGGGTCCGTGGCTCGCTGGAAGCTGCCCCCGGATGCCCGCGACAGACCGGGCACCAGGGCCTCGGTCCAGGTGCGTCCGCCGTTCTTGGAGAAGGCGTACGTCAGGGCGCGGGCGCCGCCCGTGGCGTAGCGCCCCTCCTGATACGCGGCGAGCATCCTCGTCTCCCTCTCCGGATCGATCGCGAGGTAGGGCTCGGCCTGGGTCTCGGGCTGCGATGCGCTGGAGTCCGGAGGCAGGACGTCGCGGCTCACCCGTACCCATTTCGGGCGGGCCGCCGCGGGCAGCTCCGGGACCTCCGGGACCAGCGCCGGAGCGCTCAGGACCTCGGCCGGCAACGGCTCGGTTGAAGGTATCAAGCCTCTGGAAGACAGGAAGCTCCCCCGCCGCTCCAGCAGCCAGCGGCTGCGCGAGAAGGCCGGCTCTTCGGGTGAGCCGGGGGCAGCGGCCAGCAGAGCAATGCCCAGCAGAGCGAGGACGGACAAAAGACGGCGCGGCTGCGAGGGCATCGCTTACCTCCTGTGGAGAACGGCTGTATGGTCAAGTCTAGCATCCGGAAGCTTTGACAGCCCGCTGGCCCCGCGCTACCCTATCCGCACATCGAAGTTTCTCGGTTAAAGGAGAAAACGATGCGCCGATCGCTGGCCATGGTGGCCTTTTGTCTTGCAGCCTGTTGCTCTTCCGCTCTTTTCGCCCAGGTCGAGCGCGGAGGCGCCCTCCCTCCTCCCCTGCCGATCCACCCGCCGGACCACTGGTGGAACGTGGACATCAGCGCCGCGCCGATCGATCCCAACAGCACGAACTTCATCAACTTCGTCGGGGCGAACGTCGGGCTGCATCCGGACTTCGGCGGCGAGGGAGAGATGGAGCCCGAGATCTACGGCATGGTCTACATCACCGTGCCGGGCACCCAGCCGCTCCAGACGGTCTTCTGGACCGCGTTCGGGGACCAGAGCGACGACGGCGTTCCGGGCCGGCCGATCGGTTATCCCATCCCGGCCGAGGCAAAGACCGGGGTCAAGTGGATCGAAGGAGGATACGCGGGGAATGCCAACCCGGAAATATCACCACAGGGTGATGGCGACCGCCACATGCTGATCGTGGACCGGGACAACCGCATCCTCTACGAGCTGTACCGCACATTCTGGAACCCCGCCGCCCAGCGCTGGGAAGCGGACTCGGGAGCCATCTTCAAGCTCGACGCGCAGGAGCGCCGGCCCGAAGGGTGGACCAGCGCGGACGCCGCCGGGCTCGCCATCCTCCCCGGGCTGGTGCGTTACGAGGAGGTCTTCTCGGCCGCACCGATCAAGCACGCCTTCCGCATGACGGTCGACTTCACGAAGGGCTACGTCTGGCCCGCCTCACACCAGGCGAGCACGTCTTCCAACTCCAACGCCCTGCCGATGGGCGCGCGGCTCCGGCTCAAGGCGAGCAAGAACATCTCGGGGTATACCCCCCAGGTGCAGAAGATCTTCCAGGCCATGAAGACCTACGGCCTCATCGTGGCGGACAACGGCAGCGACATGTTCATCACCGGGGCGTATGACACGCGCTGGGACAACGGCGTGCTGAACCCCGCGTTCGATGACCTCACGGCGAGCGACTTCGAGGTGATCCAGCTCGGCTGGCAGCCGGCCGTGGCGAACACCACCGCCGCGCTCGACTACTACACGATCAACCCCTGCCGGCTGTTCGACACGCGCCTGGCCCCGGGGGAGCGCGGAGGGCCGGCCGTCCATCCCGGCCAGCGGATCTTCGTGGCCGCGGGCCAGTGCGGCATCCCCGCGGGCGCCAAGGCCCTGGCGGTCAACGTCACGGCCGTGACCCCGCCCGCGTCCGGCCACCTGCGCTTCTTCCCCGGCAACGCCACGCCGACCAGCGCCACCGCCATCAACTTCACGGCCGGCCGCACCCAGGCGAACAACGCCATGATCATGCTGTCCTCCTCCGGCTCGGGCGCGCTCGGGATCTACAGCTCGGCCGTGGTGCCGGTGCACGTGGTCCTCGACGTGTTCGGGTACTTCCAGTAGCCTTTGGAGGTGGAAGAGAGAGACCATCCAGACCTGGAAGACATCGCCCGCCGCGCCATGATCGAGCGCGGCCTGAACCCCGACTTCCCGCCTCAGGTGTTGGAAGAGACCGCGGAGATGGAGGAGGCCGGGCATGGGGAGGACGGAGTGCGCGACCTGCGCCGCCTCCCCTGGTTCTCCATCGACAACGACGACACCCGCGACCTCGACCAGCTCACCGTGGCCAAGGAAGAAGGCTCGGCGATCCGGGTGCTCGTGGCCATCGCGGACGTGGACGCGCTCGTCCCCCTGGATTCGGACACCAACCGCCACGCCAGCCACAACACCACCTCGGTCTACACCCCGGTCCGGATCTTCCCCATGATCCCTGAGCGCCTCTCGACCGACCTCACCTCCCTCCACGAAGGGGAGGACCGGCTGGCGGTCGTCGTGGAGATGCGCGTCGACGAGGACGGCTCGGTCCCGGAGGCCACCCTGTTCCGGGCCGCGGTGCGCAACCACGCGAAGCTGGCCTACGACGCCGTGGCCGCCTGGCTCGACGGACACGGTCCTCTGCCGAAGCGCGCGCAGAGGGTGCCGGGCCTGGAGGCGCAGATCCGTCTTCAGGACGAAGCAGCCGGCCGGCTGCGGGAGCGCCGCCACGAGCGGGGAGCGCTCCGCTTCGAGACGCTCCGCACCAAGCCGGTGGTCGAGAACGGCAAGGTCCGCGGCCTGGCCGAGGACCGGAAGAACCGGGCCAAGGAGCTGATCGAGGACTTCATGCTCGCGGCCAACTCGGCCACGGCGACCTTCCTCGAAGGGAAGGGCTTCCCCTCGATCCGCCGGCTGGTGCGCACTCCCCGGCGCTGGCCGAGGATCGTCGACATCGCGGCGCAGCTCGGGGAGAAGCTGCCGGAGGAGCCCCAGCCCGCGGCCCTCGCCCGCTTCCTGGACCGGCGCCGGGCCGCCGATCCGGAAGGCTATCCCGAGCTGTCGCTCTCCGTGCTCAAGCTCCTCGGCTCGGGCGAGTACACGGTGGACCTGCCGGGCCAGCCCGCGCCGGGGCACTTCGGGCTCGCGGCCGAGGACTACACCCACGCCACCGCGCCCAACCGGCGCTATCCCGATCTCGTGACCCAGCGCCTGGTCAAGGCGGCGCTCGCGGGCCAGCCCGCGCCCTACAAAGGCGGCGAGCTCGAGGAGCTCGCCCGCTGGTGCACCCGCAAGCAGGACGACGCCCGCCGCGTCGAGCGCCAGGTCAGCAAGTCCGCGGCTGCCCTGCTGCTGTCAGACCGGATCGGTGAGACCTTCGACGCCATCGTGACCGGGGCTTCGGAAAAGGGGACCTGGGTGCGGACCTGCCGGCAACCGGTCGAAGGGCGGCTCACCTGCGGCGAGGAAGGGCTCGACGTGGGCGACCGGGTCCGCGTCGAGCTGGTCTCGGTTGACGTCGAGCGCGGCTTCATCGACTTCGGGTGCTGACCGTGGAGCCGCTCCCCCGCTCCCTCCGGCGCGGCCTGAGGGAGATCGCCCGCCGCGTCATGATCGAGCGCGGCCTGGCTCCTGACTTCCCCGCCGAAGCCCTGGCCGAAGCGGAGGCCCTTCCCGGCGACATCCTCCCTGGGGATGCCGAAGACCTCAGGCAGCTCCCCTGGTTCTCGATCGACAACGCGGGCTCCCGCACCCTGGATCAGATCACCACGGCCGAGCGCTGCGGCCGGTCGATCCGCCTCCTCGTGGCCATCGCGGACGTGGACGCGCTCGTCCCTCCAGGCTCGGCCCTCGATCGCCACGCCCGCAACAACACCCGGTCGGTCTACACGCCCGCGGGGAACTTCCCGCTGCTGCCCGAGCGGATCGCCGCCGGCCTCGGCTCGCTCCGCGAGGGCGAGGACCGCCTGGCCGTCGTGGTGGAGATGATCATCGAGGCGGACGGCTCCGTTTCGTCCCCGGAAATCCGCCGCGCCCTGGTGCGCAACCAGGCCCGGCTCACCTACGAGGAGGTCGCCGACTGGCTGGAGGACAAGGGGCCGCTGGAGAAGCGGGCGATGAAGCTGTCAGTCCTCAAGAGGCAGCTCCGCCTCCACGACGAGGCTTCCGCCAGGCTCCGGCGGCGGCGCTACGAGCGCGGGGCGCTCCCCCTCGAGCGCTGGCGCCTGGATGCTGTCTTCGAGTGCAAGGACAAGGTGAGGGTCGAGCCGGTGAAGGGGACGCGGGCCCAGGAGTTGATCGAAGACCTGATGGTGGCGACGAACGAGGTCACGGCCACATTCCTCGCTGCCCACGGCCTCCCCTCTTTGCAAAGGCTGGTTCGTGCCCCGGTCCGCTGGCCGCGCCTGGTCCGGGTCGCGGCCAACCTGGGCACCGCCCTGCCGGACGAGCCTGATTCCGCCGCCCTCGCCGCGTTCCTGAAGGCGCGGAGGCTCGCAGACGCCGAGGGGTATCCCAACCTCGCCTATGCCGTGCTCCAGCTCGTGGGCCTGGGCGAGTACGTGGCCGACCTGCCCGGCCGGAGGGTGCCCGGGCACTTCTCCCTGGCCGCGGACGACTACACCCACTCCACCGCTCCGAACCGGCGCTATGCCGACCTCGTGATCCAGCGCCTGCTCAAGGCCGCGCTCGCCTGCCGGCCCTCTCCCTACTCGGAGGACGAGCTCGACGAGCTGGCCGCCTGGTGCACCCGCCGGGAAGACGATGCCATCCAGGTGGAGCGCCGTGTCGAAAGATCGGCGGGAGCCCTGTTGCTGTCCGACCGCATCGGCGACGAGCTTGAAGCGGTGGTGATCGCGACCGGAGAGGAGGAGATCCAGGTCCGCGCCTGTGAGCCGCCCGTCATGGGGAGGCTGAAGGATGGGGGCGAGGGGCTGGATGTTGGAGACCGGATCAAGGTGCGGGTCCTGGCGGTGGATGCGGAGAGGGGGGTGGAGTTCGAGCCCTCACCCCCGGCCCCCCATAGGCGCTAGCTTTGCCGCTGGAGAGGTTCTTTCCCTGGGAGCGCCGGCATCCTTGCCGGCCTTCCTCGCTGGGGAAGGCCTCCCCATCGGGGGAACGGGCCGCGACCTGAGGGTATGAGGTCATACCCTCAG
>Ga0190265_10000096_pt1 | contig 94083 bp, 82 predicted proteins | sample Popmic124T_FD_133135 | JGI IMG/M metagenome (GOLD analysis project Ga0190265, IMG submission 133135) | Populus adjacent soil microbial communities from riparian zone of Indian Creek, Utah, USA - 124 T | ecosystem: Environmental > Terrestrial > Soil > Riparian zone | place: USA: Utah | collected... | reverse complement strand
ATGGGCGGCCGCGGCGCTTCGATCCTCGAGAACAACATCGTGCAGACCGCCGGCTCGGCGGGCGAATCGCTCGCCTTCGGCATCGGCGTGACCATGCCGGCCGTCCTCATCCTTGGCTTCGACCTGGACATCATGAGGGCGGTGCTGGTCTCCCTCCTCGGCGGCTTGTTGGGCATCCTGATGATGATCCCGCTGCGCCGGGCCATGATCGTCGAGCAGCACGGTATCCTCAAGTTCCCCGAGGGGACGGCCTGCGCCGAGGTGCTCAAGGCCGCGGCCAGCCCCGAAGAGCGTGCCATCGCCGCGCGCCATGGCGCGGGGATCTCGCTCGACGCGGGCCTCGGCGCCCGCACCATCTTCACCGGCTTCGGCATCGGCATCCTCTACAAGACGGCCATGGCGGCCTTCAAGACCTGGAAAGACATCCCCGAGAAGGTCTTCGGCCCGCCGTTCACGGCCGGCTCGGTTTCCGCGGAAATCTCGCCCGAGCTGCTGGGCGTGGGCTACATCATCGGCCCGCGCATCTCCGCGGTCATGTGCGCGGGCGGCGTCCTCGCCTACCTGGTGCTCATCCCGGCCATCAAGTTCTTCGGCTCGGCGGCGACCGCGATCCTGGCGCCCGGCACCATGCCCATCGGCGAGATGACTCCGGACGACATCCGCAACGCGTACGTCCTCTATATCGGGGCCGGGGCGGTGGCGGCGGGCGGCATCATCAGCCTGTTCCGCGCCCTGCCCACGATCCTGCACGGCATCCGCGCCGGCCTCTCGGACTACAAGGGCCAGCGCGGCGCAACGGCCGAGCTGCCGCGCACCGAGCGCGACCTGCCCATGAAGCTGGTCGTCTTCGGCAGCCTGGCCCTGGTGGCCATGATCCTCCTCTTCCGCTCGCTGCACATGAACCTGCTGGGGGCGATCCTGATCGTCCTCTTCGGCTTCCTCTTCGTCACGGTCTCGGCCCGCCTGACCGGCGAGATCGGCTCGTCGTCGAACCCGATCTCGGGCATGACGGTGGCGACGCTGCTGCTTACCTGCCTGACCTTCCTGATCCTCGGCTGGACGGGCCCGACCTACTACGTCACCGCGCTGATGGTCGGAGCGATCGTCTGCATCGCCTCCTCGAACGGCGGCACGATCGCGCAGTCGCTCAAGACCGGCTTTCTCGTGGGAGCCACGCCGAGGGCCCAGCAGCTTTCGATCATCGTCGGCTCGGCCGTCTCGGCCCTGCTCCTCGCGCCCATCCTCCTGCGCCTCAACGATTCGGGCACCGTCTATGTGCCGGTCGCCGACCGCAACACGGGAGCGATCGTTGGCCAGGGCTACGCCCCCAACCTGCGGGTCCCCCCCGCCCTCCTGACCACGCTCGAGCAGGAGAAGCTCACCGGCCCGCAGTCCGCCGACGATCCAGGCACCTACCGCGTCTGGCACAAGACGGACGAGCAGGGCGGCCTGGCCGGCCGCTACCTGGTGAATGCCCAGGGCGTCCCCGTCTACCTGGTGGACCCGGGCATCAACGGCGTCCATGACACGAGGCCCAACGGCCAGAGAGTGGACAAGTTCGACGCGCCGAAGGCAACGCTGATGTCCTACATCATCAAGGGCATCCTGAACCGCGAGCTGCCCTGGGGGCTGGTCCTGCTGGGGGTGATGATCGCCGTCGTGCTGGAGATGTCGGGCATCCCGTCCCTCGCCTTCGCTGTGGGCGTCTACCTGCCGATCTCCTCCACCACCCCCATCCTCGCCGGAGGCCTGATCCGCTGGCTGGTGGACCTCCACCTGCGCAAGAAGCTGGCGCACCGCAACCTGACCGAGGAAGAGCTCGTCGCCGAGGGAGACAAGAGCCCGGGAGTCCTGATGGCCTCGGGCTACATCGCCGGGGGGGCCATCGCCGGCATCCTCATCGCCTTCATGGCCGGAGTCCTGACCGACTTCACCGACCGGGTCACCCGCTTCATGGAAGGCACCAACCCGTTCTTCGCTGGACCGTCCGCGGATGCGCTGGCGCTGATTCCGTTCGCGATTCTGGCCTTGTTGCTCTATTTGGCCGGGCGGGAGCTGATCCTCAAGGGGAAGCGTCCTACCGGGTAGTCGGGAGTAGTATCTGAACCATGCCTAACGTCTGACCTATGGGAGGAGCTTGGACATGAAACGAGCGATCGCTACCTTCGGTCTGATCGGTCTGCTGACCGCCAGTTTTCTTGCCGCCGAGGACGGCGCTCCGGCCGCTGCGGTGGGGGAGCCCGCCGGCCTGTGCGCCGCCTCGACCCCCACGAGCCCGGAACTGACGGGCTTTCTTCCCCGGCCACACCAGCGGGTCACGTGCAGCGCGGCTGTCACCTGCCCGAATGGCTCGCAGGTCAGTTGCTTTTCGGGCACCTGGGACCTGTGTGAGACCTTCTATGACTGCAGCTTTCCCTATGCCGAATGCGGGGTGAGGTGCCTGAACAACTTCAGGTACTGTCCAGGGTACAACCAATCCAACTGCAGTTGCTGAGCCGCGAGCAGGAGGGACTGGCAAGGCTCCGGAAGAGAGATGAAGTTGATCCATGCCCTCATCCTTCTCGGATTGGCCGGAGCCGCAATCCCCGAGCCGGCCGTCTTCGCCCCGGGCGTGATCTCGACCGGAGAGTACGAGTCCCACGCCGCCTTCTCCCCGGACGGCGGGACGATCTACTTCCTCAAGAACACGGCCGACTTCGGCCACTGGACCATCGTCTCCTCCCGGATGCAGGACGGCAAGTGGGGCCCTCCGGAAGTCGTCCCCTTCTCGGGCCGCTACAGCGACGCCGACCCGTTCGTCACCTCGGACGGATCGACGCTGTACTTCATCTCCACCCGGCCAATCGACGCCAAGCCCAAGGAGGACCTGGATATCTGGGTGGTCGAGAGGAAAGAGGACGGCTGGGGCGAGCCGCGCAACCTGGGAGCGCCGGTCAACTCGCCGGGAGCCGAGTGGTTTCCCACGCTCGCTGCCGACGGCACCCTCTACTTCGGCTCCGACCGCGAGGGGGGCAAGGGAGGAACCGACCTCTGGCGAGCCCGGTTGGTGGACGGCAAGTACGCCCAGCCCGAAAACCTCGGAGACGCCGTCAACTCGCCCGGCGAGGAGTACGAGCCGCTGATCTCCCCTGATGGCACCGTCCTGATCTTCATGGCCGCCCGCAAGGGAGGACAGGGAAGCGGCGACCTTTGGGTCAGCTATCTCCGCGACGGAGCCTGGAGTCCGGCGGTGAATCTCCCTCCGCCGATCAACTCTCCGGCTTTCGAGGTGGGTCCCAAGATCACGCCGGACGGCCGGACTCTCCTCTTTACCAGCACGCGGCGGACGTTCGCCGTCAAGCCTCCGGAGAAGGCCCTCAGCTACGCGGAGCTGTCGCGCCAGCTCAACACCCCTGGGAACGGCCTGGGCGATCTCTATCAGGTGGACCTGCAGGTGCTCCAGCTCGAGCGCCCTTGGCGCTGAGCCCTATCCGATCTGTGCCAACTGAGGCGAACAGGTCAGGTAGAATCAGCCCATGAAAGAGCCGATCCGGGACCCGAAGGTGATGTCGCGGATGAAGATGGCCTTCGACCTGTACGAGACGGCAGAAGCCATCATGCGGCAGAACCTCCGGCGCCGCTTCCCCGATGCACAGGAGGCTGAGATCGAGCGCCTGCTCGTGAGTTGGCTCCGCCGCCGGCCAGGCGCCGAGCATGGCGACGGTCCAGGCCGGCCATCCCGCAGGCTTGAAAGATCCGAGTGACCCGCCTGCTTGCGGCTCTGCTCCGAGCCACCCGTGACCTCCGAGATCTGGGTCAACGCTGGGCATTGGTGGGAGGGCTTGCGGTTTCCGCCCGGGCCGAGCCCAGGACCACGCGGGATGTCGATTTGGTGGTCGCCGTTTCCGGGGACTCGCAGGCCGAAAAGCTGGTCCGGAATCTTCGGGCGCGTGGCTACACCCTTGTGGAACATCTCGAGCAGGATGCGGCTGGCCGCCTTGCAACCGTGCGGTTCATCGCGCCCGGCGAGGACGAAGGAGGGGTCCTGGTGGATCTGCTCTTCGCTTCCTCCGGCGTAGAGCCGGAAATCGTCGCCCAAGCCGAGGAGCTCGAGATCGCGGCCGGGATCGCTCTGCCTATCGCTACCACGGGTCACCTGATCGCCCTGAAGCTGTTGGCGAGGGACGATCGCCTTCGGCCGCAGGACTTCGATGATTTGAAGGCTCTTCTGCGAGAGGCGAACCCCGCAGACATCGGCCAGGCGAGGGAGGCCCTGCAACTCATTATCGCGCGCGGCTACAACCGCGGCAGGGACGACCTTCTTGAGCAACTCGAGCAGCTCGTCGCGAAGGGAGCCCCTCAATGAGCCACATCGATCCGACTGGAGAGAGATGAAGCCGACCCATGTCCTCGCCCTGATCGGACTGGCCGGAGCCACGGCCCTTTCCGCGCTCAACGCGGGACCCGAGCCGGCCGTCTTCGCCCCCGGCGTGATCTCGACCGGAGAGTACGAGTCCCACGCCGCCTTCTCCCGGGACGGCGGGACCATCTACTTCCTCAAGAACACAGCCGACTTCGGCCACTGGAACACTGGACCATCGTCTCCTCCCAGCTGCAGGCGCTCCGGCTCGAACGCCCCTGGCGCTGAGACCTATCCGATCTGCCGGTAGCGCTCGATCGAAGCCGGCGCCCCGAGCAGGCTTGAGGCCTTGCTTCCCGCCTCCCGGACGTGCGAAGTCTTGGAGTGGGCATCCAGGTGCTCGGCCGACTCCCACTCCTCGATGAAAGCGAACTCGGCCGACTTGCCGAGCCCCCGCACCAAGTCATAGCGGATGCACCCAGCCTCCTTCCGGGTCGGCTCGATCAGTGCGGTGAGCGCCCTCTCCAGTTCTTCCTCCTTGCCGGGAGCGGCGGTGAACAGCGCGAGTACGTGGACAGTGCCTTGGTCAGCCATAGATCTCTCCTTGCTTGTCGCTCCAGCACGTGTAGATCATGTCATGAGCTGTCTCGTGCTCGCGGGAGAACAGGCGCTGATGCTGCTCTCGACTACCTTCCAGCATCAATAGATGCGATCTACCAGGAATATCAGCCCAAGCCGTATCCGAAGTAAGCGCGGAGAGGGTCCGGCCGCTCAACTTACGCCTTCCTCAATCTTATTGGATCACCCTGGAACCTCCTGGGTGTAGAATCTCATTCTAGGGGCCCTTCTCTCGCAAGGGGGCTAACCGTCTTAGCAGCCCTACGCGCGGGTAGGCCCGAACGGAGCGAACAGCCAAGTTCGCATTACGTGGAACTTTTCTTTAACCGTGAGTCAGAAAAAAGCCGAGAGCCTCAACGGAAGGCGCCTTCGGATTCTTCTGCGTGGTCACCAAGCCCACTGGCTAGCAGCGGATGAAAGCCGTGCGGAAGTTGTGGTGAACGATATTCTGGGACTCCCTGCCAATAGTTCGAATGCGCTTCGAGGCAAGCACCTTCTGGAAGCATTCTGCATGGCTCTTGAGCCGAACTTGAACATTGGCGGGTACAACAGCGGCTATTCTGGACCTCTTGCCGAGATCAACGAGCGCCGGGGCATGGGGGCACTGACAACCTATGTGCCCACCGATGAGACAGTGTGCTCGGTTCTCGCCGCGTGCCGCAGAGTAGTAGGAACTGCCAAAGAGCAATTGCAGAGGCCGGTGGTAGAGTGGGCAACGAGCCTCGCACCTTGGAATGCTATCGTTGAAGAGGCACGTTCGGTCTGGGGTGATCGGGTGGCGCTGTGTCATTACGCGAATGTGGCGGCAGGGATCCGATCGCAGGCTGAGCAGTGCTCCGACACGACAGCGCTTTACGACGAAAGCGCTCCATTATGCCGACGGGTCCGGTATGCTCGCCTGCGCGCTGGGGCTCCACAGTGGTGGACCAAGCAGTTGGAGCAGGTCCAGCAAAGCGTACACGCGGTACTCGCATGCGAGGTACTGCTAACGTGGGGCAGCGGGTCCACAGTGATGCAACTGGCATCCAAAATCGACGAAGTGCTCAAGAGCCTTTCTGACTCAGACTGGGCAAGGGTTTATTACGGAATCGAAGCAGCCTCACCGGTTGTTCGCATGCACTCTCTCCCTCGGGCCGGCAGCATAGATGCGACGTCTTTGCCTAAGGGATTATGCGAGCGGACGCTGGTGGCTTTCGGATTACGGAGTGATGAGCGAACGCAAGCACAGCTATATCAGACTTGGCTTAAAAAGTATAAAGGAAAGGATCTTGTGGTCCTTCAGTTCTGCCAAAGTCGCGCTCTGGAAGGAGCACTGGCGGGCCGAGATGGATGGCGGGGGGATCTCAGTATCATCGAGAGGTGTTACTCGCTTGGTGCCCCTCTCCCAAGGTACACGTTGCATCGGCTGGCACGGCACGGTATGGAGGGGAATTTGCACAAGGAGCTTGCCTTTGAGATTGTGAGCAAGCCGGACCGTTATCCATCGTCACTTGTCGCTCTGGCTGAAATAACGCAGAGGGTGGAGGTTGGCAAGCGAGTTGCCTCTGTTGGGTCAGTCGCCAAGACTCAGAGATGGTTTGAGCCCGACTAGGTTGTGGGGAGTTGTCTTGAGAGTGGAAGGTTCTGGGGAGGGAAGTTCCGGGGGAGGTGGTTCCAGAGGATTGAGGGGATTGAGGGAAAGAGAGGGGCATAAGCTCGGCGGCAGACCTTCATTTCGCTCGGAGAACTCGGGGATTATCTTGCCCTCGAAGGGTCTTCAAGGCGAGAATCCACCCTCCAGACCGGCCTCGGACAGTTCTCCCGGGCGCTTGGTGGCCGATTTCCTACTAAGAGGACAGTCCTCCCCCGTTCCCACCTCGATTGGAGCTCGGGAAGGCAGCAGTTTTTAAGCTGTGGGATGAGTACGGCGATCTCGCCGTCTACGGCGGCCGGGCGGGATGAGCTCTGACAAAGGGCAACCCGGGTGGGAACGAGCCCGCCGGGAACCTCACTGCGGACAACTCTCCGATCTTGAGCTTCTCGGCCACCTCGCGGAACGCAGCCACAAACATGGAGTACGCGAGCCAGAAGGTCTCGCGAACCTCCTTCGCCACCCCATGAAAGAGCGGAGCAGGCTCGTATGGTTCGGACGCGTGTGCGGTCTCTGCGGCCGGCCCGGGCTTCCGAGTCGATTTCCTCGACCAGTTCAGCGATCCGCTCCCGGTATTGCTCCGGCGTCAGGTCCGCCCAGCACGGGAGCTGCGCTAGCACGGGCGGCTCGCCACAGCCCGTACGGGTCTCTCCTCAACCATTGGCGGCTGGCTGAAACTTATTGACGCCTCGCCGGAAGCTGTCGGCGGCTCCCACAAGCCATTCCCGCGTCGCCGAAACGTATCGCGCCTCGCCAAAAGCTATCGGAGGCCGCCGAAACCCATCGGCGTCTCTCCAAACCTCAAGCCGGCTTCCCACAACCTATCGGCGTCTTACCGCAAGCCTTCACCGCCTTCCACAATCTATCCGCGACTCCCCGATAGGTTTCGGGACACGTCGATGGACTTCGGAGAGACGCCGATGGGTTTCGCGGATACCTTAATGGGCTTCGGCACACGCCGATCGGTTTCGCGAGACGCCGACAGGCTTTGGAGAAGCTCCGCTGGGTTTCGGCGCCACGCGAAGCAGTTCGCCGGCTCGGAAAAGGATCTCGCGGGGCGGCAATGTCTCAGGGCGAGACGCCGAAGTCTCGAGGAGAGGCGCCAAACTCTAGCGCAAGACGCCAACGTCTCGAGGAGAGACAGCAAGCGTTTTCGCCGTCGCGGCAAAGTCCCTCGCGAGATGCCGATGGCTTCGGGGAGACGGGAAAACTTTTGGGCGAGACGGCGAACGCTTTGAGCGTCAGGGGAAAGGACTCAGCGTCTTTCCGAAGGGTTGCGGGATGGGCCGGAGCTCAAGAGGATGAGCCGGAGGGGTCGCGGACCTGTTGTTTCTCCCACGCCTGACGATGCTGGTCTGCTTCCGACTGCGAGCGGAACTTGCGAACCCCGGGTTCGAACTTCCAGGGGTGTAGCTCAAAGGCTAACTCGGTGAGCTCGCACGCGATGCGAAGGTTCTCCGGATCGAGCCGTGGCAGGGGACGGACCCCAGGCATGTCGGTCACCGATCGGTACTTGCGAACAGGCATCACTCGTCCTCCAGATCAAAGGCCTCACGAATTCGTGCAGCATCGGCGCGGTCCTGCAGGCGAACCGTATCTTTCTTCATCCGGTACAGCATTTGTGGGCTGGCGACCTGGACGACCAGGTCGCCCAACTCGATCTTGTCGCATCCAGCGGCAAGATCCTGCCATGTGAAGGCTTCGCCCAGCCGAGTGAGGATGTCCATCGAGTAATTGCCGTGTGGGGGGACGTACTCGACGGCCGGGTAGTCCCCAGCCAACTCCTCAGGGTCGATCTGCTCGACGTTCGGATCATCGAAGAGAGCCCGGAGCGCCCGCTTTAGCGCCTCCAGGTTCTCGATCTTCGGAGAGACGAAGAGGTCGAGGTCGTGGGTCGCGCGGGGAAGCCCTTGCGCTGCCATCGCCATGGAGCCGATGACCACGAATTCGACGCCCTCTTGAACGAGCGCCGCGAGGATCGCCTTGGCCTCTTCCAGCGTCATGATGGTTCGAGTCTCTTGGTAGGCAACGTCGAGCACCCATGCACGGTGTAAGGCTATCAAGCCCTGGCGAAGTTCACCAGCCACCGAGGGCCGGAGCCCGTCCCGGCTGGAGCCGGCCGGCGGTCCTTGCTTGCCCCTGAAGCCACGCTGCCCTGCTGCATAACATCCTCCACGACGCGCGTCGTCGCCATCACGACGCGCTCGACCTCTCCTACGACTCGCCCGACCTGCGTCGCGATGTACAAAACCTCTCTTGCGTCGCACAAGACCTTCCCCGCGACGCGCCTGACCTCTGTAGCGACACGCCTGACCTCTGCCATGACGCGCGTGACCTCTCTCGCGACGCGCGACGCGGCACCGAAATGGAGCGTCGCAACACAGGTCCGACGGGTCGCGGGCCCTCTTTGCCCACCTCGGAGCCGCTGTCTGGAGGGGTAAATCCTGTCGGCTCGTCCTTTTTGGCGCCTCTCCCTAACCTATCGGCGCCCGTTCATTGTCAAAGGTTCAGGGCGAGACGGGAAAGGATTGCGGCGAGAGGGCAAAGGCACCCTGGCCCGCGCGTCTGTCGAGGGCTCTCTACCCATCAAGGCTTCTGATACAATTGCGTTCGAGGAGGACAAGTTCCTTGGGTACGGTACCGCGCTACAGCCCAGACGAGATCGCCCGACTGGGGGACGAGATTTACGAGGGGGAGATTCTTCCCCGCCTTGGACCCTCAGACGAAGGGATGTTTGCCCTCATCGACGTTGAGACCGGGGACTATGAGGTGGGCCGTGACGCGGCCTCGGACCGGCTCATCGCCCGGCACCCGGAAGCCCAGATCTGGACCCGACAGGTCGGCTCCCGATACGCCCGCCACTTCAGACCACGCTTGGCAGCTCTGGATCGGATCCGGGGGCTGCTCGATCAGCCGTCGGCCAGGATCGGCGACCGGTTGCGCGGCCGGGACGAGCTCCATGAGAGGTGAAGCTGGGTGCGGCCTTTCGCTCCGCTTGGCCTCTGTGTACAGGGCTCGAACGTCGAATTCGAACCGGGCGCCGTAAGCCTCTCGGATCGCCCGTACTTCTTCGATGATCTCGTCCTGTGTCATAAGCCTCACGCCGGGAACCGCCTCGCCAGCCACTCCTCTACCTCCTCAGGGTGGAACCCGAAAGGCCCGGTCTCTCCCTTGTAGACGATCCTGCCCTCTTCGTCGATCACGTAGAGGCGCTCGGGCCAGCCGGCGTAGGCCTGGTTCGCGGGGTCCTCGATCGGGTCCACCAGCAGGGGGAGCGGATAGTCGAAGCGCTTCACGAAGTCGTTCGCGATCGCCAGACGCTGCTCCGTGGTCTTCGGCTGCGGGTAGCAGACCCCTTCCTCTTCATTCTCGTCCTGCTGCCACTCGTCCTCGGGGTGAGCCTCCTTGATGTAGACGGTGACGAAGTCGGCCCGGTTGCCGTAGGTCTCGTGCATCTCCTTCAGGCGCTCGACCGAGCGCCGGAAGGGCGGTCACGTGTAGCTGCCGAAGACCAGGACGACCGGCTTGGCGCCGATCCGGTCCCGGAGACGGACGCTGCGGCCGTCCAACCCGAGGAGGGTGACGTCCGGGGCCGGAGCGCCCACGGCCAGCTCCCCCTCCTCCCTCTGGTCGTACCGCATCATGCCGAAGTAGTCCCGCGGCCCCATCTGGTACAGCTTGTAGCCCTCGAAGGCCAGGGCCGCCATCACCGCGAGGCCGACGATCAACCCCAGGATCCGAAGCGTCCTTCTCATGGTCTGTCTCCTCGCAGAGACCCTAACCCGTCCCCCGAAACATTTCAACGGCCGGAGGCGTAAAGGGGCTTGACAGCGTTTCAAACGGGCGTATGATTCATACGGTTGTTTGAAACAGACGTTCGAGGTAACCAATGACGGAGCAGACACAGACCCGGGACAGCCTTTTGGACGCGGCCGAGCACCTGTTCTCGGAGCACGGGATCCAGGCGGCCTCCCTGCGGCAGATCACCCAGCACGCAGGCGCCAACCTGGCGGCGGTGAACTACCACTTCGGCTCCAAGGACGGCCTGGTGCGGGCGGTGTTCTCCCGCCGGCTCAGGCCGATGAACGACGAGCGCTTCCGCCTGCTGTCAGAGGTCAACCTGGAGGCGGAGGACGCCGTCGAGCAGATCCTGGGGGCGTTCCTGGAGCCGCTTTTGAGACTGGTCGCCGAGAAGCCCGAAGGCGTGCGCGGCTTTGCGCGGCTCATGGGGCGCGCGTGGTCCGAGCCGAGCGAGGAGGTGCGGTCGATCATCCTCGAGGAGATCCGCGAGACGATCGACCGCTTCATGGCCGCTTTCCGGAAGGTCCTCCCGCACCTCTCCGAAGGCGAGCTGATGTGGCGCTTCCACTTCCTGGGCGGAGCCATGGGCCACACCGTCTCGTGCAGCTACGTGCTGGAGCGCTACGCCGGAGGGAAGTGCCACACCAGCGATCCCGACGAGGCCCTGGACCAGTTGGTGACGTTCCTGGCCGCGGGCATGCGGGCTCCTTCCCGAGTGAGAGCGAACTGAGCGAGGAGCGACATCTTGAGAACCCGATTTCTTGTACTTTTGGCCTTTGTGGCCCTTCCGGCGGTGGGACAGACCCCGCCGGTGACGACACCTGCTGATACCCCCGCGCAGGTCCTGACCCTTTCCGATGCGGTCCGGCGCGCTCTCGATACCAACATCTCCCTCCGGAGGTCGCAGGCCGAGGTGAGCGCGGCGGATTTCCAGAGACGGGCTCTCTTCGCCGGGGTGCTGCCCCGCGTGAGCCTCCTGGGAAGCACGACCCAGAACAGCGAGGAAGTCAGCTTCGGCTCGAACGGCGACAGCCGCGTCATCCTCCCGGCCACCGATTGGAGCTACCGGTTGGCGTTCAGCCAGCCGATCTATGCCGGCATGCGGGAAAAGCGGGCGCTGCAGCAGGCCCGGCTCGGGATCGAGACCGCCCGCCAGGGAGTGCTCGACGTCGAGGACCAGGTTCTCACCGGCACCGTGGCCGAGTACCTCGGCGTGCTGGAGGGGGAGTCCCTCCTCGAAGTCGAGCAGCGGAACCTGGAGCTCGCCCGCCGGCGGCAGAAGCAGGCGCAGGACCTCTATGACGCGGGCGAGATCACCCGCGTCGAGGTGCTGCGCGCCGAGAGCGACATCAAGGCGGCCGAGCGGCGGATCGCGTCGGCGCGCCAGCTCCGCGATACGGCGGCCAGCCGGCTGCGGCTCATCCTGGCTCTGGAAGGTACCGGAGGTCCGCTCCGCGTTTCGGAGCCGGGGCCTCTCTTCCCGCAGCTCCCCCCGGAGCAGGCCCTGATCGCCGAGGCGGAGAGCATCCGTCCCGAGGTGGCCCAGGCTGAAACCGCCCTGGAGGTCGCCCGCCTGGAGGTGCTCAAGCAGCGGGGGGCCGCTCTGCCGGTCGTGACGGCCGAAGGCGGCTGGGTCAACCAGCGCTCGGCCTTCCCGACCGATCAGTACGGGTTTTTCAGCTTGAACGTGAGCGTGCCGCTCTACCAGGGCGGCCAGGTGGCGGCGCTGACCGCCACGGCCCGCGAGCGGCAGCGCCAGGCGGAGCTGCGGGTCCAGGAGGTCCGCCAGGCGGTGCGCGAGGAGGTGCGGCTGGCCCTCCTCGACCTCGAGACCGCCGATGCCAACCTGCGCCTCGCCCGCGAGCAGCTCGCCGCGTCCGAGGCCGAGTACGAGCAGGCTTCCGAGCTTTACAGCGCCCAGGAGATCACCGCGCTGGAAGCCGAGTCTGCCGAGACGTCGCTGGCGGAAGCCCGCCGCGCCGTCGCCACCGGGGAGCTCGACCGCTCCCTCGCCGAGCTGCGGGTCTGGTCCGCCGCCGGTCTTTTGAAGAAGACCCTTCTCCCGGAGGAAGTCCGATGAATCGCATAGGGGCTCTTTTGCTTTCCATTCTCTTGATTGCAGCGGTGGGCTGCGGCGCGTCCGCCTCGGAAGAAGCCGCGCAGACTGATGCCGCCAAGTCCGAGGCCGCTTCCGAGGCCGGCACCACGCCGGAGCTTCCCTCCGACGTCCAGGACGTTGCCTCCATTGCCAAGTCCGAAACAACCCCGGAGACTCCGGGAGTCATTGATGGCGAAACGGCCGAGGGCACCGTGGCCGCCACCGGCGAGCTCGTCGCCCCGGTCACTTCCGAAGTTGCCGTGCGCATGCCCGGCCGCGTTGGAAAGGTTTTCGCCGACGAGGGCGAGCGGGTCCGCCGTGGCCAGCCGCTCCTGACACTGGAGACCCAGTACCTCTCTCTGGAGCTCAAGCGTGCCGAAGCCGACGTGGCCCGGGCCAGGGCCGCGGCAGCCGACGCCGAGCGCGACTTCAAGCGCAAGGAGGAGCTGATCGCCAAGGGCTCCGTGGCCCGGGCGGCGTACGACCGGTCGCAGAGCAGCTACGACGCGGCCCAGGCCGGGGGGCCTCGGCCGAAGCGGCCCGCGACCTCGCCCGCCAGCGACTGGCCGACGCGGTCCTCCACTCCCCCATCACGGGGGTGGTGGCCGAGCGCCGGGCCGACGTGGGCGAGCGGCTTGGCGACGCCACGGTGGCCTACGTGGTCGTCCAGACCTCGCCGCTCAAGCTCCGCTTCCAGCTCCCCGAGCGCTATCTCGCCCGCGTGAAGCGGGGACAGGCGGTCCGGGCCACGGTCGATCCCTACCCCGGCCAGACGTTCACCGGCAAGGTGACCGTGGTCGGCGGAGTGGTCGATTCCTCGACCCGGACGGTGGCGGTCGAGACCGAGTTCGCCAACTCTGACGGCCGGCTCTCCCCGGGCCTCTTCGCCCGGGTGGAGATCGACCTCGGCCCGATGGTGACCGAAGAAGACAACCGGGGCTGAAAGGAGAGGAGGGCTAGATGAAACGGCTTGCACAGATCTGCATCGACCGCCCCGTCTTCGCGACGGTGCTCATCCTCTCCCTGGTCGTGGTGGGGCTCGCCGCCTACAACACCCTGGGCGTGGACCGCTTCCCCAAGATCGACTTCCCCTCGGTGGTCATCACGACGACCCTGGTCGGCGCCGGCCCCGAGGAGATGGAGACCGAGGTCTCCGACAAGATCGAGGAGGCGGTCAACACCATCAGCGGCATCGATCAACTGATCTCGACGTCTTCCGAAGGGATTTCCATCGTCTCGGTCCAGTTCACCCTGGAGAAGGACGCCGACGTCGCCGCGCAGGAGGTCCGCGACAAGGTCAACTCGGTGCTGGCGGAGCTGCCGCGCGCGGCCGATCCGCCGATCATCGAAAAGATCGATCCCGACGCCGCACCCGTCCTCGCGATCGCAATCTCGGGTCCGGCCTCGACCCGCGACATCACCGAGTTCGCGGACAAGGTCCTGAAGCGCCAGCTCGAATCGACCTTCGGAGTCGGCCAGGTGCGGATCGTCGGCGGCCAGCCGCGGCAGATCAACGTCGTGGCCGAGACCGAGCGGCTCGCCGCCATGGGCCTCACCGTGGCCGACCTGGTGCGCGCTCTCCAGGCGCAGAACGTCCAGATCCCGGGCGGCCAGGTGGAGCAGGGGCTGCGCGACCTGACCCTGCGCACCTACGGCCGGGTCGAAACCCCGGCGCAGTTCGGGGACATCTCCATCGCGCCGCGCAATGGATACCCGGTCAAGGTCCGTGACGTGGCGCGGGTCGAGGACAGCGTAGCTGAGCCTGAATCCATCGCCCGGGTGGACGGCAAGCCCGCGGTCGTTCTCCAGGTCCGCAAGCAGTCGGGCACCAACACCGTCGAGGTCATCGACCGGGTCAAGGAGCGCACCGAGGATCTCCGCTCACAGCTCCCCAAGGGCTGGAACATGATCATCGTGCGCGACCAGTCGGAATACATCACGGCGGCGGTCGACGCGGTGCAGGAGCACCTGATCCTGGGCGCGCTCTTCGCCGCGGCCATCGTCTTCCTCTTCCTCAAGAAGTTCCGTCTGACCGTGATCGCGGCCGTGGCGATCCCGGCCTCGCTCATCGCCACCTTCGCCGTGATGAGCTACATGGGCTTCACCCTCAACGTCATCACCCTCCTGGCCCTCGCGCTGGTCGTGGGAATCGTGATCGATGACGCGGTGGTCGTGCTTGAAAACATTTTCCGGCTCCTCGAAGAGAAGCGGCTGACCCCGCGGGAAGCCGCGATCCAGGGCACGGCCGAGATCGCTCTCGCGGTGCTCGCCACCACCCTGGCGCTGATCGCGGTGTTCCTGCCGGTGGCCTTCATGGGCGGCATCGTGGGCCGCTTCATGAACTCTTTCGGAATCACCATGGCCGCGGCCATCGCCGTGTCGCTCCTCGTGAGCTTCACGCTGACCCCGATGATGTCCTCGCGCTGGCTCCGCCAGGTGAAGGAAGGGGAGGCGGGATCGCACGCGAACAGCCGCAGCGGACCCTACGCGCTCGTCGAGCGCGGCTACCTGAAGCTCCTCGACTGGTCCATGGCCCACCGCTGGGTGATCGTCCTGGTCATGCTGGGGGTGTTCGTTTCGATCGTTCCCCTCTTCATGATGGTGGACAAGACCTTCCTCCCGCAGGACGACGAATCACAATTCGAGGTGCAGGTGCGCGCTCCGGAAGGGGCGAGCCTGGAGACCACCGAGAAGATCGGCAACTCCATCGCCGCCCGCATCGCCAAGGTCCCGGGTGTCGACCGGACGCTGCTCACCATCGGCGACGACCAGCAGCGCACCCGCAACCTGGCGGTGATCTATGTCGGGCTCAAGGACGTCCACGACCGGGAGATGGACCAGTTCGAAATCATCGAGCAGATCCGCAAAGACGTCCTGCCCCAGTACGCGGCGCTCAACCTGCGCACCCTGGTGTCGCCGGTCAACATCTTCGGCGGCGGCATCAACGCCGAGATCATGTTCTGGATCGGCGGCCCCGACCTCGACAAGCTGAGCGAGTACTCGCAGCAGCTCATGGCGAAGCTCAAGTCCATGCCCGGCGTAGTGGATCCTGATACGAACCTGATCGTGGGCAAGCCCGAACTGGGCGTGAGGATCGACCGCGCCAAGGCCGCGGACCTCGGCGTCAACGTCCAGGATATCGCCTCCACCCTGAACGTCCTCGTGGGCGGCCAGGAGGTGACGAGCTTCATGGAAGGGGGCGAGCAGTACGAAGTCCACGTGCGGGCCAGGGAGGGCGACCGGCGCGATTCTCAAGGGATCGCCCAGGCCGAAGTCCCGAGCATGCTCGGAAACAAGATCGCCCTGCGCGACGTCGTGATCCTGGAAGAGGGCGAAGGCCCCTCGCTGGTCAACCGCATCTCGCGGCGCCGGCAGGTGATGCTCTACGCCAACATGCTGCCGGGCTTCTCGTCGCAGACGGTGCTCGACGCTCTAACGCAAAAGGCCGCCGATCTGGACATGCCAACCAGCTACTCTTCTGGGTTCATTGGCGTATCGCGCGAGCAGGGCCGGGCGATGCAGAACTTCATGATCGCTTTCCTGCTCTCGATCGTCTTCATGTACCTGATCCTGGCGGCGCAGTTCGAAAGCTGGCTCCACCCGGTGACGATCCTGCTGGCCCTGCCCATGACGATCCCGTTCGCCCTGCTCTCGCTCGTGGTGCTCGACCAGTCGGTCAACATCTTCTCGATGCTGGGTATCCTGGTGCTGTTCGGAATCGTGAAGAAGAACAGCATCCTTCAGATCGATCACACGATCGCGCTGCGGGCCAAGGGCATGGAGCGGCCGGAGGCGATCCGGCTCGCCAACCGCGACCGTTTGCGTCCCATTCTGATGACTACGCTGGCCTTCGTGGCCGGCATGATCCCGCTCGTCGCCTCCTCGGGCACGGGCGCGGCAACCAACCGGGCGATCGGCTCGGTGATCATCGGCGGCCAGACCCTGGCCCTCCTGCTCACCCTGATCGGAACGCCCGTTGCCTATAGCTTGTTCGACGACGTCGTCGAAGCGCGCATCTTCAGCCGGTCGGGCAACGCGGTTCGGAGGTTGGTCGGAAGGAAGCCGGCAGAGCCGGACGATCCCGCGGAACCCGCGCCGGTCTGATTTCAGGGGATCTCCCAGATCCCCTTTCAATATAGCCCCGGGGTGGTCCCAACCCACCCGGGGCGCCTCACTTTCAAGATCCGACCAGTCGTGCTATTTTTCTCCCATGACGAAAGGTGAAGCCACACGAGAGGTCGCCATCCGGGCGATCGGCTCGGTAATCATCGGTGGCCAGACCCGGGCCCTGCTGCTCACCCTGATCGGCACGCCTGGGGCCTACAGCGTGTTCGACGACGTGGTGGAAGCCCGCATCTTCGGCTGGCTTGCGAATTTCGCCCGAAGGAGGCAAACTCGCCAGAGTCAGGAGGGAGAGCCCGCACCAGTATGAGTTCAGCCCCCATGTCACAGCCACAGAAATACAGACGTGCGGGTTTTCTGAACGGGTTGCGGATCGTGAGCACCGATCTGGCAGCCCACTATCGGAAGCTGTTTGACGCAATCGAGGAGGTACAGGGTCAAGAGTCGCTTCGCATGCCCGAGGAAAGCGCGATCCGCCAAGCTATCGCGAGCAGTCAGCCTCCGCCCGACTCGGCCGACAATGTCGCCAAGAGGGTCTCCCTCTTCGATCCTCACCTCACGGTTGCTTTCATATGGGAGATCGCCACGAACAGTCTCCTTCTGGATACCGTGCGCTCACTGCTCGGCCGGCGGATCATGTTGCTATGCTCCGGTATCTCCTGCAAATACGGCCGCTCGTCGCCCTCTGTGCAATGGCATCGAGATGCCTCCTATCTCGGCATCACGCCTCCCTCGTTCATCTCAGCTTGGTATGCGCTCGATCGAAGCGATCTCTCGTCAGGTTGCCTGGAAGTTTTGCCCGGCTCTCACATAGGTACTAGCTTCTCGACTTCACGGAGCGAGGTGGGAACGTCCGAGCCGTTAGAACTCAAGCCGGGCGAGGTTTCCTTGCACCACCCCTTGCTTCTCCACCGTAGCGGTCTCAACCAAACTCGTTCACGCAGGTGCGGCATCGTATTTCGCTATGCCCGCGCGGATGTCATCCTCACCCAGAGCTCTACAGGCCGCACTCTACGGCCGATTGGCCTGTAGAGTGGGAAGGCACTGGCGCAATCATGCTAACGAAGCAGCGAAAGGCTGATGTCGTGGAGGTTCCCCCAAATCCATGCTCGATCAAAGTGTCTTTCTTTGCTCTTTTGACTTCCTTCCTCACTGGAGAACGTTCCACCAGGATCCTGTGTGGCGAGAAGATCGATTCCTTGATCGACCCAGAGCTCTATCCGATAGTCGAGTTGCTTGATTATCGACCTGAGATTGCGAACACTTAGAGCCGAGGGAGAAAAGCGTACAAGGAATGATGCGACGAAGCGGCTAATATTTGTTATCCGCTCGCTATCAAGGTAGAAGAACGGATAACCGCCCGAACTCCTTACCTTAGAGAGAATGCTTCCAAGATCGCTCTCCTCACTAGAATTGCCATTCAGAATATGTTCTAATAAATCGTCTAGCGTCTCGTAAGGCCCCCTCGCCGCGCCCTTGGCCTTCTCGGCCTTAGCCTTACCTTTGAATTTGTTCTGCACACCACGGTACAGGAATAGTATGACATACTCTTGGATGCACCTTGTTCTCTCGTCCGCATCAGGAATCTCGAAAGGATGCGGTATCTCGATGATTCTGTGCATCCTCGTCCAGAAATCTGGAGGTGACGAGCCTAGGATCTCCTTTCGAGGTTTACTGCCGGCAAACAGTAGCCGCGTTTTGAGTCTTCGCTTCTCGCTATCCTCGAAAAGCTTCTCAAGTTGGTCGAGCCGCAACGGCCTTGGCGACTTCTCCGGATATATCTCGTCATTCTCGAGAAATCTCAGGAGAGCTGAGCGAATCTCAGGCTCCGCCTTATCTATCTCATCGAGAAAAACCGTCGTTCCTCGGGCGTCGAGCACCAACCCACCCACCCAGTAGAGATCTGTCCTTCGACCAATAGGGACCGCGCGATCCACTTTGGCACGATCTTTATCGGGTAATTGCTGAACTTGGCCGAACACAATGCGCTGGACAGTACTAATGTCCTTTGTCCCAGCCAGCGAAACCTCGGCGATTCGGGTGGCCACGCGCTCCCATTCGCTGAATTCATTCCCGTCGACATTCTTCAACTTCACGTCGGCCACAACACGGCCAATTGATTTCTCTTGTCCAAAGAACACGCTCCCAGCGTGTAGAAACTCAGCTAACACCTCTTTCCCTGAGCCGGGAGGCGCGATGAGCAGGACATTCCGTAGGCTATGGTCCGCCCAGAGTTCCGACATCTTCTCCACGGCAGCTCGGAGATGAGGGCTTGCGACCAAGAGAGTCTTCGGCTTCGGAGGTTCAGAGTCGGCGAACAAGCACTCAAGGAGGTCCTCAGGCTTTGGAGATTCACAGTTAGCTGCGGGGGCCGTCTCTTGCTCTTTCCTTAAGTCCTTCCAATTCTTCCAAGGAGCTCTAAGCGGACTCTCCAGAACCAAGAGAGAAGGAATCGCACTGACAACTTTGACCCTCTTATCATTTTCTCCTGAGTTCTTGAAGAAGTGAGGCAGCCTGATTCTGATCTTCAAGCTAAGCTTCCAAACGGGCTGAGCGCCAACTATCGCACGTTCTGCAACTCCATCAAAAACGAGTTCAAAGTGAGCAAGTGGCGGATATCCTAGAAAAAACGAGTCACCTTTGCCCTTGAGCCAGTCAAGCGCCCGCTCTCTATAAGCCGCATGGTGCCATAGGGCTGCCACTGCCGTCAGATTTATATTTTGGTGATCCTTTGGCTCGTCGCTCCAGCGGCCTGTATAAGCAAAAGGAGGAGGACTATCGAGACTCTCACTTGGCCCGCTTATGAAAATCTTTATGATCTTCAGATCCTGCCGTGACTGAAGCGTTAACTCAAATTCACATCTATCGGCGCTTTTCTGATTGAGTAGACGAAATACTTGCTGGCCAATCAGGCCTAGCCTGTCATCCCTTCCCGGAGTACCCCCGCTCGTAGCATCAATGTCTTTGATAGGCAGGTGGCGACTGTCGTCCTGTTGAGCCCACCCGGGCACTCCGTCGTCGAATAGCCGCTTGTACAGGGCAGGAGGGGAACCAAAGAGCGCTTCCACTGGAAAGAAAGCCCAATCCTTCAGTTCCTTTCTTCCAGCGCGCACGTCTTCTGTGGCTTCTATCTCACTCGTACTCAGGTTTAGCGTCTTCAACCAGTCCGCAAGTGGACCCGTTGGCTTCTTGTAAATATAGGCTTCATTGGACTCGCGCACTCCAATCTCTAACTCCCCGCTGAGCTCACTGGATGCCGCCATCGATCCCTCCTCAATCTATAGAAGCCGAAGGATAAGCGGAGCAATGATAGCCACGCAGCACGCTACCAGCGCCACAATGTTTCCTCTCTGCATTCCCAACGGAGGCAGACTGCCAAACATCGTCGGGTCAAACCCCCGAGTCTCGATTTGGGTGATGATCTTATCAATTCCGTCGATAGCCTGAGCCAGGATCTCCGATACCCCAAGCGTCACCCGCTGCTTGGAGGGGGTGCGTGCGCCTATAAGATCAAGGGTGCGCAGGTTGCGAGCGTGATTGGCGATCTCCGCACCGAGAACGGGAATAGATCGGAGCGCGAAACCGAAACTCCGCGTCAGGTAATAGGGGAGGGGAAGGCGGATGATTACTTTAGCTAGATTCTCGACCCCCGGCCAGAGCACGACCAACACTCCGCCAGTAAGTCCGGCGCTCCAGTTCAGCAAGGTTCGAAATGCATATTCAGGAGTGTCCCTACCGAGCCACGCGGCTAAGGAGAAAATCGCGATCAGAACCGCTTCAGCGGCCAACCAGAACCAGAAGACCCGAGCAGGTATTTGGCGGATGATGAACCATGCCAAGAGAACCACTCCCAGCACTGCCGCCGCGCCGCTGATGGTTTGACAGAGGAACACCGCGTGAACACTGATCCCTAGAGCGACTTGCAAGCGAGGATCGACTCGCATTTCTAGACTTGATGCCCCCGCAGAATCCACTCTTCGGATAAAGCGTCCGATCGGGAATCGTACCGGATCCGCCCCTCCTCGACAGTGATCAGCCTGCGGCATGTGGCACGCAGGAAGTCATGATCATGTGAGACGATGAGAGCGCCTCCGCCTCGCTCCCCATGCGCAAGGATAATTCTTCTGAGACACTCCTCCTGCTGAGCATCCATGCCGGTAGTGGGTTCATCAAGCAGCAGCCAGCCGACGTCAGCATGGACGCTTGACGCGATCCACCACAGCCTCCGCCATGGGTTCTCGCGGCTGCGATAGGCACCATCCGCGATAGGTGCATAGCGATCCTCCCGCAGGAGCTGGCTCAAGAACAGCACGATGTCAGTATTCACCGAGGCCGCAGGCCAGATCTCATCTCGGTCGAGCCGTGCTATCCAGGCCGGAATTCCGTCCGGAGGCAGGTAGCACAACCTTCCCTCCCGCGGATCCTCTCGGCCCCACAGCACCTTGCGCTTGGGCAGTGTCTCCAAGCCGGCCAGAGCCGAAAGGAGCGAAGACTTCCCAGATCCGTTGTCACCCCGAATTCCGGTGATCTCTCCCGGCCCGGCGTGAAAGTGTTCTATATCCAGCCGAGGACGGTCTCCCAACTCGGAAGGCAGGTAAAGCTCTGCGCTGTCGAGTGTTGCGACATCTTTGAGCATCGAGCGACTGCAGTGACGCTCGATTCCCGACGCCAGGTTCCAATAGATATTCCGCCGCCGATTCTTTGTAGGCTCGTCAAGCTCCAGGGAGGATCCTACTGTGGCCCCGGTCCAGAGCAGGCGTCCGGCGCTCAGTATGAAGCACCTGTCTGCGTTACGGGCAGCGCTCAGGTGCGACCGTCCGGCAAGCCAAGTCGAGAGCCCTCTATCCGTGCGCCGCTCAATGAAGTCAATAAGGGTGTCAACTGATCGCCGATCAAGCGAGGAAAAACAGTTGTCAAGGACGAGCAGATCCGGATCAGCGATGGCGATCGAAGCGAGCGCCACCCGCTGTCTCTGGCCACTGGACAACTTCCCCGTTGAACGTTCCATCAAACTGGCCAAGTCCAACTTCTCTATGAAATCTCTCAACTCATCGGGTGGGGATGCCTCATCCAGCCGGCTCCGCGACCAAGCCCACTCCAACTCGGCTTCCACAGAGAGTCCTACAATCTGGTCCGCCGGATCTGGTGCGACATAGCCCACGATCGCCTCGCCCTCCCCGACAGAGAATCCTCTGAACTCACCAGTCGTCTCTATCAGGAGCATGCGCGGAAGAATTCCTCCCAGTAGAGGCGCGAGCTCGGCAGCGCCACTATCTGCCTCACCTAGAAACGACAGAGCGCAGACTTCGTCTCCAAGTTCCAAGCTCACGCTGTCCAGCACTCGCACGCCATCGACTTCACAGATCAAGTCTCGGGCATACACCACCGCGCCGCTCTTCACAGCATCACCGGTAGACTTAGGACGCGGAGGCTGGGGGTGTCCCCAGTCCATTGCTCTCCGAGAGCATGCGTCGCACGTAGCCGATTCGGACAACACGTCGGTCGAAAATCTTCAGCCCCAGGTACGTGCCGATCAAACCCAAGATGAAGTTGAGCGGCAAAATGAACGCCAGCGCCTTCAAGAGCTGGTCTTTAGCAGGAAGCCCCAGCAGGACGCTCGCGCCAACGACACCAAACATCACTGTCAGCATCATGACCGAACCCGAAAGCAGATAACCCCACGTTTTACGTCCAAAGATCAGGAAACAGAGATCCCAGACAAGCCCGCTGATAAGCCCCACAGCGATCTTGTAGAGGCCGGGGGGTCCCATGGTCAACGTAGGCACCGCCAGCGTGCTCATCACAAACCAAAGAATGATTCCCGTGCCGAACTTCGGTACCCCCTTTGCACCGATCGACAGGATGGCAGCGGTGATAAGGCCGTTCAACAGGCCTCCTACCATGGGGATGCCGGTTGCCGCCGTCAACCCCGTCCCCAGTGCGACACCAATCGCAAGAGTCCCCGCTGCAATAGCTCCAAGGTACATCAGCTCGCGCGCAGTGAACTTCATGATACCTCCAGAGCCGCCTCTTCAGCCATAGCCTCGGGCCGACGAGGAAGCCGCTGAACCGTTTCCTTGACGAAGCTCCACGTCTCGGCTTCGAATGAACGAAGGCCTCCGATCGAGACCCGAATCGCAGAAGGATTGCTGACCAAGGCCTGGCGGAACCAGTACTGCCATCTGAGGCTCCGCCTCCCGCGCAGGTGGAGGTACAGGCTCCTAAGCCGCTCACCATTTTCAAGCAAGCCAAATTCCGTGAGAATCGATGGGTTTTCGGCGATGATCCCAAACTCGAGATCCCGCAGGAAGCGATCCAAGGGAAATCCGACAAGTGCCAGATCTCCAAGGCTCTCACGCACCGCAGATACCGCAGGGTTCACATACAAGATCTCGAACGGCAGGTACGATCGCTGAGACATTAGCAATCCACGCTCGTTGTAGATCTCGAAGTAACGCGTTCCTGGATAGATCTTCAATTCATTTGTGTAATTTCGCGCGAAGTGGTCCTGCTCGACGGATGCCAGGAAGTCTAGATTGGCCAGGACGTCCTCCTGTATCGAGTCAGGCGTGAACATGATGAAGCCGCTTTGAAGTGCGATCGAGGCTTGACGAAGCTTGTTGACCGCCTCGATGTTGTCATGCACCCGCGAGCTCTTCCGGCAATGGATTAGAACGGCGTCCGCTCCGCTTTCGAGACCGACAAAAACGCGCTCCAAACCTATAGATTTCCATAGGCGCCAGAAGTCCATCGGTAACGCGGCGATTGCCCGAGCCTGTGCCGTGAAGCGGAGTCGTCCGCTGAAGCCTCCCTCCTTGAGCAACTCTGCAATTTTTCGCGCTCTCTCCCAGGCGCTCGGGGTGAGCCCCAGGAAGTCTGGGTCGTGGAAATGGACGCTGGTCACGCCAGCAGATTCCTGAAGATCGAGTACTTCCTCGATGACGTCTTCAGCTGAACGGGGCTTCCACGGAAATCCCGACTCTAAACGCTCGAAGAGTGGCGTGGCACAGAATGAGCAATTCGAGATGCAGCCCTCCGAACTGATCACCGCAGCGGCACGTCGTGCTTTTACGGCGGGCCAATGTCTTGCCATCCACTGAACAGCGCTTTGTCCAGGGGACGACTCTGGTGGAGGGAGGCTTGCCAACTCGTTCGGCCAGTGATTGCCAAATATGCCACTCGGCAGCCGCCCGCCCTTGGCCGCCCAGACCAATTGGGGAAGAATTCTTTCTCCCCGGCCCACTACGACTGTATCGATGTAGGATTCGTGCGCCAACAACTCCTCTGCAGTAAAAGAGGCTTGGTACCCTCCTATGCATGTTGTGGCCGCCGGATGCTGCCGCTTGTAATCTTCGAGAAGGTGAAGTGACTCAGAGATGTTGGATTGATAACTCGTCAGACCGAGAAGGTGACACGTGCAGGACAGCACGATGTCGCGCAATTGCTCCGAAGTCAGCTCAAGCTCGTCCCCATCGCACACACCAACGTGCAGACCGTATCTCGCGGTATCGGCTGCAAGCCGCGCGAGGCTGAGATTCTCAATAGGAAGGGAGCTGTCTCGCCCCAGTATAGACGGCGCATTGGGCATCGACACCAGCAAGATGTCGAAGTTCTTACCACGTGAGGTGACAAATTCAATCTTCATACTTGATCTACGGCTTCGTATCGACGGTTCAGGGTTGCTTTCCTGTCGTCTGGAGTGACGTGACATGCAGGCCATAAGCTAAGAGCACTGCATTTGAGGTGTAAAACACGGGAACTCGTCGCCTGCGGTAGAGGGGAGTCTTCTCGGACCCGGTGGCTATCTCCGCCTCCGAAGCCAGAGAATTCAGGATCGGCGCCAACGCGGCACATGCCTTGCGAAGCGGGCGCACGGAGCGAGTTGTGCAATCCAGGAAAAGAGCGCGCGCAAGTCGACAAGGAAGACTTGTGCAGTAATAAGGTGACTTGAGAGCGCTCCAGGGAGCTTCACTTGCTTTTAGGAAGGCAGCTTCCAGATTTGCATTCCGAAGGCCTGCTTCGAAAAGAGCAAGCACCGCGTGGCCATTCGCCGTTACATCTACCACGGTGGAACGATCTCGCGCACCGGTTGCCCAAGTGCTGAGGAGGCCTGAGTCTTGAAGCGTAAAGCTGGTGACGATAAGGCGCGCTTCGGAGGGGTTCAAGCGACCAAACCGGATGAGGGCAAGCAATACAACAGAGGTGTCATCTAGATCCGGAGGGAATTCACCGGCTCTTCCTCGAAAGCCCCACAATCCAGAAGAGTCCCTCTGGTGCTCCAGATAGTCCAATGCCTTGTTCACCCACGCGTGTTCCCATAGATGAATCTCCGAGTAGGAGAACAGCCAAGTTACTAGAGCTGTCGCGAAAACGTCACTCAGGCGAGTTGATTGGCCGGTGGAATCGTCGAATTCAAGTGAAGCGAAGGAGCCATCTGGAAGCTGGAGAGCTGCTATCTTAGAGCTGAGGGTCTCGATCAGTCCGGTGGGACCGACGAGATCCTCTGGTGAATCAGCCGGCAACTGTGCTGTATTTCCTAGGTTTATAACCATGCGTAGTTCCTCTGCCAAGTTGCGAGCTCGAGAGCCTGGATGGACCGTGGCAGCGATGGGCTAATCGACGTCTTCCTTTCCCGCCCTACAGAGATGCTCCTTGAGCACGATAGCGACTCAAGCCAGAGTCTACGAGATAGCGCCCTGCCGAGCAACTGTGGGCTTCTTTGAGACTGACCTTAATCATAGGAGGCCTCAGCCTCGTGTCGTGGTCAGCGGCGCGCCCCATGGAGACTACCTCAGGTGAACCGCAGGGCCCAACTGACACAGGGGGCTGGAGGGGAGATAGAGATACGTGGATGGGACGAGGCGCTTGGACGGAGCAACCGGAACGCCTCCGGCCTCCGCCAGCGCCGCTCCGCCCTCTCCCCGCAGACGGACTCCCAAGTGGTCGAATGGCGGCAGCCTTAGGCTTCGGAGGCCCTGTTTGAGCGCGAAAAGGCTACCTCGCCCAAAAACGAATACAGCAGCCCTGCTTTGACGGCCACGACGCTGCTTCTGTTGCAGTCTAAGAGCATGCACGCCAACCGCTGCGGCCCATTGGGCCAGACCTGCGTGCTGCTTACCCTGACCGGAACGCCCGTGGCCGGACGAACCCGCGGAACCCGCGCCGGTCTGATCTCAGGGGATCTCCCGATCCCCTTTCAATATAGCCCCGGGACGGTCCCAACCCGCCCCGGGGCACCGCGCTACATCAGGTCAACACTTATCGAAGAGAGCTTCGCTCTCGCGTCCTCGCTCATGCCCCCTTCCCGATGGGCTGCCGAGCGTCGCTCGGCGATCACCTCGTCCGAGAGGCTGACTTCGGCCGGGACGTGCTCGTAGCGCCGGAGCAGCCGCTGGAGCACGGCTTCACGCTTCTCCAGGACCAGCCGCTGACCCTCGACCAGCGCGAGGAGGACGTCACCCGGGCCGATCCCCATTTCACGCCGAATTTTCGAGGGAATGACCAAGCGCCCTTGAGGATCTACTGTCACCGTTGAGCTTGGGGTTTTGTCCATGGCCACTCATCGTGACACAGACGGGAGCGTCGTGCCACGCCTCAGCTCTGCAGCCGATAGGCAGTGAACAGCATCAGGCCGAACATGGCGAAGCCGAAGACAGTGCCGTAGAGGATTATCAGGGCCGCGAGCCGGAGCCCCGCCGCCAGCCAGGAATCCCCGTACACCGCCCGCAACGCGACGAAGAGATAGACGAAAAGCGAAAGCAGGAGCGCTGCGCGCAGCGGAGGCGGGAGCTCGGCTGCTGCGAGCGGGGCCAGCACGGCCATGACCACGAAACCGAAGGCGTGGCAGTGGAGCGCGAACACCAGATGGTCCAGGTAGAGGATGCCCCGCCGCAGGTACAGCAGCTTGAGCAGCAAGGCGAAGACGGGCAGGAGGATGAAGAACGCCCGCGGCAGGTTCGCGGTGAAGGCCTCCGCGAATCTCCGCGGGTCCTCCAAGGCCTTGCCGAACAGCCGGTCGAGTCCCGTAGGGGGCTTCGCGTCCCGGCTGGAGACCGCGGGCGCGGCGCCGTTCCCCCGCTCCTGCTCCGGCGGATCGACCACCACCCGCACCACCCGGTGGGGCCAGAGGGCCAGCACTCCAAAGGCGATCAGGGCCGTGACCAAGTAGAGCCTCAGCGGTTTCACGTAAGAAGCGCGCCGGCCGGCCAGATACTCCCGGGTCAACCAGCCGGGCCGGAAGAGCAGCGGCCCGATCGTCCGCAACAGCTTGCTGTCCAGGTTGAGGAAGTTGTCCAGGAAATCCGCGGCGAGCGACCGAAGGGGCCGGTGGAAATCGGCCGCCTCCTGACCGCACCTCCAGCAGAACTCTCCCAGAAGCCGCTCGCCACAGTTGCGGCAGGCGGAGGGGATCGCATCCCCAGGTTCAGGCTTGGATTGCTGCACGAGATCATGATCGCATGGAAGCTGTCCTTGCGGGCCCGCCCCCGGACAGCCTCAGCCCCTGACCAGTCCCGCCTTTTTCAGTCGCTCGATGAAAGTTGGCTTTCTGGCGTGCTCTTCACGGAGTCCGAGAAGGTGCGCCTCGACTTCCCCTTCTCGTCCATCGCGGAGACCCAGCTCCTGCAAGTCGCAAAGGAGCTTCACGGCCTCATCGTATCTGCCGGGCTGCTTGGTGGCGATGAGCTCGTCGACCCTGCTCCAGGCCTTGGCTTCCCGTTTGGCGAGATTTGATAGATACCGATCCCGAGCTTCAGCCTCCTCCCGCTCGCGCCGGGCGCGCTCGGCTGCGGCTCGCTCCGCCTCCTTCCTCGACCTTTCTTCCGCGAGCTGCTGGGCGGCAGCCAGAAGCTCCCCCACTGTGATCGAAGCTTCGGCGCTACGGGCTGGAGTGCTCGATCGGGACTCGCGGAACCGGCGCATCAGCTCGGCCCGCAGGTTGGGCTCCTTTCCTCCGGCAAACCGGACGAGCCAATCGGTCTTCGCGCCTTCGGATAATGCCGCGATCCACCTCTCGATCTCCCGGTCTGGTGAAGACGTGTCAACCCGGGAGCTTCGGGCAGCGGCCGTCGTGATGAGATCGCCGTTGATACGCAGAAAATCGGCGAATGCCTGGAGCGGAGCTGTCAAGTCGCCCAGGCCGGCGGGGATCGGCGGCGAGATGGCGTCGTCCTTCAGTGCCCCCGTCTGTGCGCACAGGAGCCAGGCGAGATAGAGCGCCCGATGATCGCCTCCGATGATGTCGGACCGGAGCGGAATCAGTGAGGAGAGCCATCCACTTCCATCTTCCCAATCGCCGCCCTCCTCCTCGGACAAGAACTCCAGGATGACGAAGTCACCCTTGATGCGGGCCGCCGCGGACTCGTCGCAGCAGTATTGCTTCGCGGTCTCGAGATCGAGGACCTTTCGAGGTAATCGGATGGTCAGCTCGTGCGTACCCCAATTCGCCACGTAGAGGAACGCGTCGAAATACTTCTCGACCCAGGCCGACGAGTCTCCTTTGAAGCTCCCCCATTCATAGTGGTTGACGAACCGTGTTGCCGTGATGGTGGCGCGCGACGAGCACGAGCGCAGCTCGCCCATCTCGTGCTTCGTCAGCGGCCGGTCGATCGCCTGAAACTCGTAGTACTGATACTCGCTCATGCTCCCCTCTCGGTATTGGAGCGGAGGCGCTTGGCAGCCTCCGGAAATGGCGAAGAGCCCGTGGCATGTCACGGAAGCACATGGTACTGTATGGAGGGCACGGAAGGCTAGAGCTCTTGCGGCGCTGTATCGCAGGGACGTGTGGAGCGGCCCAGAGCTCCACCCGGCACGGGGAGGGGGAGGGACCCACCTGCCCAGCTCCGACTTCGAGGCAGGCCCCTTCCCTACATCTTCCTTATCCCAGCACGGTACTCAATCGGCGTTCCAGTACCCCTGGTAGGCAGGTCCCCACGGACCGCTGAAGACCTCGCCGATCTCGCCCCAGCGGCCGCTGTAGTTGAGCCAGTATCTGCCGTTGTTGAGCGGCCGGCCGTACTCGCCGACGTTCCAGACTCCTCGGCGGCAATCCCATACCGGGCCTCCGTTCGCGGTCTGATCGTCGGGCAGGTTGTTGCGGACCCAGGTTCCGGCCGAGGGATAGCTGGCATGACTGTTCACGGCCGAGTAAGCCACCGGCCGGCCGTCTGCGGTGTAGGAGATCTGCCAGGCAGGATACCAATCTCCCTCGTTGTTGTGAGCGGAGTAGTAGACCTGGTCGACCGACGTCCCGTCGTCCCAGACCCGGACGGTGATGTGCTCCCAATCGCCCTCGTGTCCGCCGACTCCTGCCGACATGGCGCCGTTGTACGGATAGAAGAACCAGTACTGGATATCGTATTGGTTGGCCGAGCCCGGGGCGCGGCGCACGTGCGCGTAGCAGGTCCAGTCGCTCGACGGAGCCCCCAGGCGGGTCGTTCCCTCGGCGGAATCATTGGGGATCTGCAGGAAGAACCGGCTCTGGAAGGTCCTCATGTCGGAATATTGCACGGAGCTGTTGTGGCCGCAGCCGGGCCAGCCGTTCTTGTTCTGATGGGCTTGCAGGTCGACGTTGAAGGTGTTGATCTGCCCCTTGTTGAGGATCTGATCGTCGGAGCACCCGGAGTGATGAAAGCGCATGTGGGTTCGTGCCAGGTACCAGGGGGCGCTGCTCGGCCGGTACGAGTCGCTCGGGTGGAGCCGGACGACCGGCGCAAACCGCCAAAGGAGCTCGTCTTCCAGGGTATCGAGCAGGCCGTCGGCGTCCGAGTCGCCGCTGCCGCAGTAGTCGGCCTCGCTCGGCGGCGGACAGGCCGCGTCGCAGTCGAAAAACTGCCCGGCGCAGGTCGTGTTCAGGATGCAGTTCGGATGGTTGACGAAGTAGCAGCCATAGCTGCCAACCTTTTCCTGGCAAACATGGCAGCCGGTGCCGCGGCAGCCGTTCCAGGTACCGTCCCCGCTCCCGTTGCAGGTCATGGGCTGGGCCGCGGCCGGACGCCCGGAGCCGGCAAGGACCAGGACCGCGCACAGGCCGAACAGGATTTGTCGCATCGAAAGCCTTCTCATACTTCCTCCTCGTTGATCCAAGTACAGCAGTAGCACTGCACAGTGCCTCGGACTTGCAGGTATTTGCAAATACCAAGCCATTCTCCCTTTGTAACGTTCTCCGGCCTCGCGACTCTGTACAGGCGAGGAGGACGAATCCGATGACGACGACACAACCGAACCTGGAGTCTCTGTACCGGCCTTTGTGGCTTACCTATGGACTGGTCCCGCTGCTCGCCGGGCTCGACAAGTTCTTCAATCTGCTCGCGGACTGGCCGGAGTACCTGAGCCCCGTGGTGGCGAACCTGCTGCCCCTGCCGGCCCAGACGTTCATGTACGCGGTGGGGATCATCGAGATCGCGGTCGGCGTGATGGTGCTCACCCGCTGGACGCGGATCGGGGCGTGGATCGCCGCCGCCTGGCTGGTCCTCATCGCCTTGAACCTCGTTACGATGGGCCTGCTCGACATCGCCGTCCGCGATCTCGCGATGGCGGTCGGCGCTTACACGCTCGCCCGCTTGGCCGAGCTGCGGCAGGAATCACCCTCGACGGTGCGCGAGCCCAGCCTGAGCAGGGCGTAGACTCGGACCATGAGCCAGCCAGCACTCCAGACTATTCCGCCGGCAACTCTCTCCGACGAGGAGGTCGTGGCGCGCGTGCTGGCGGGGGACACCTCTCTCTTCGAGATCCTGATGCGGCGCTACAACCAGAGGCTCTTCCGCATCTCGCGCGGCATCCTCGCGGACGATACGGAGGCCGAGGACGTCATGCAGGAGGCTTATGTGAGAGCCTTCCGCGAGCTCGCCGCCTTCCGCGGCGAAGCCCGCTTCTCCACCTGGCTCACCCGGATCGCCTGCCACGAGGCGCTGGCCCGCTCCCGGAAACGGCGGCGGCTGGTGCCCCTCGATTCGGGTGGCGGGCCTCCGGACCCGCCGTCGGAGACCTCCGGTCCCGAACGGGAGATGGAAAACCGCGAGCTGCGGACCGTCCTCCAGGAAGCCGTGGAGGTCCTCCCCGATCCGTTGCGGACGGTCTTCTGCCTGCGCGAGATCGAAGGCCTTTCGACCGAGGAGACCGCCGAGACTCTTGGGCTCAGCGTGGAAAACGTGAGGGTGCGCCTGCACCGGGCCAAGCGCAGCCTGCGGCAATCGCTCGACGAGCGGATCGGTCTCGAGGTGCGCCGGCTCTATCTCTTCGACGGCCCCCGCTGCGACCGGATGATCGAAGGGGTTTTCGCCCGGCTCCCGGAAAGCGGCGCGGAACACCCTCCATAGTGCCCTGGAACGCAAACGTTTGGTCTCCTGTCTAAGCAAGACATGAGAACCTTCGGCCGATCGACGCTTCTCCTCCTTTCGTTCCTGGGACTGGCCCTCGCCGCCCGTCCTGCCAGGGCCTGCTCCTGCATGGGTGGAGGATTCGGGTCCGACGAGCCCTGCGAAGGGTGGGGTTCCGTCGCGGTCTTCGTCGGCCGGGTGGCCAGCGTCTCGGTGATCCCCAAAAGGGGAGAGTGGGACATGCAGCACCGCGTGTACCTCTTCGAAATTCTCGAGGCTTTCGTCGGCGTGCAAGGCAAGACTGTCGAGGTGTCGACCGGGATGGGCGGCGGCGACTGCGGGCTGGACTTCGAGATCGGGGAGACCTACTTCGTCTACACCGGCGGCGATGCAAATGGGAATCTCTGGGTCGGCGCCTGCAGCGACAGGACCAAGAAGCTCGCCCAGGCCGAGGCCGACCTTGCCTTCGCCCGCGAGGCGCAGAGAGGCGAATGGACAGCCCTTTACGGCCGCGTCCGGACCAACGTGCGCGAAAACCTGAGCGATCAGGCGGCCGGCCTCGGGATGACGGGCGTTACCGTCACGGTCGAGGGTCCCCGCGGCCAGCGGTTCGAGGCGGTGACCGACGACTTCGGCAAATTCACGGTCAAGGGGCAGCTCGAAGGGACCTATACCGTGCGCGCCAAGGTGCCTCCGGGCTATCCCGCCGCGGCGCCGCAGAAGGTGGAAGTCCTCAAGGGCGAGTGTGAAGGCGCCGAGATCCTCGTTACCTCCCTGGGCACCATCCAGGGCCGGGTGGTCGATGCCCAGCGCAAGCCGGTCAACGAGATGAAGGTCGCTCTCATGCCGGTGGACAGCCCGTACGATGAGTACGAGATCGCGCTGGCCTACACCGACACAGAGGGTAACTATCTCTTCGAGGAGGTCCCGCCCGGGGTCTACTTCCTGGCGGCCAACCCTGACGGGCCGGGTGCCTATGGACAGGCCTACCAGCCGGCCTACTACCCCCAGGCGAGCGACCTGGACAGCGCCACCCGCGTCACGCTGGAGCCGTCCGCGGCCCTCGAGCTCCGGGACATCCGCCTCTCGCCTGCGGACCGTCCGGAGTAGCCTCCGTCGTCACCCGGTTTGGCGGCCGGAGGTCTGTAGAGGATAATCCGGCCGGCGTGCCGCACAACATCGACCTCATCACCACGATCGCCACCGCCCTGGGGCTCGCCCTCATCCTGGGGTTCATCGCCGTCCGGCTGAAGCTGCCGGCTCTCGTCGGCTACCTGATCGCCGGCATCATCATCGGTCCGGCCACTCCGGGCTTTGTGGCCGACGTGGGGCTCGCGAGCCAGCTCGCCGAGATCGGGGTCATGCTCCTGATGTTCGGCGTCGGGCTGCACTTCTCGTTCGAAGACCTGCTCGCGGTCCGGAAGATCGCGCTTCCCGGTGCCATTGCCCAGATCACCGTGGCGACCGCGCTCGGCATGGCCGCGGCCACGTTCTGGGGATGGAGCCTGGCCGCCGGGATCGTGTTCGGGCTGTCGCTCTCCGTGGCGAGCACGGTCGTGCTGCTCCGGGCCCTGGAGAGCCGCGGCGTCCTGGAGACCGTGAACGGACGGATCGCGGTCGGCTGGCTCGTGGTCGAGGATCTGGTGACGGTCCTCGTCCTGGTGCTGCTGCCGCCGCTCGCGACCGCCCTCGGAGGAGACGCGGGCGCCGCGGCCCATGGCGGGGCGGAGCGCGGCATCGCGATGACCCTCGCGCTGACGCTGGGTCAGGTCGCGGCCTTCGTCGCGCTCATGATCATCGTCGGCCGCCGCGTCTTCCCCTGGTTCCTCTGGCAGGTGGCGCGCACCGGCTCGCGGGAGCTCTTCACCCTCTGCGTGATCGCGGCCGCGGTCGGGATCGCCTATGGTTCCGGCGAGCTGTTCGGCGTCTCTTTCGCCCTCGGGGCGTTCTTCGCCGGGATGGTGATGAGGGAATCCGAGCTGAGCCACCGGGCGGCGACCGAGTCGCTGCCGTTGCAGGACGCGTTCTCGGTACTCTTCTTTGTCTCGGTCGGGATGCTGTTCGATCCGCAGGTCCTGGTCCGCCAGCCGCTCCGGGTCCTGATCGTCCTGGCCATCGTCATCTTCGGCAAATCGATCGCCGCATTCCTGATCGTCCTCGTCTTCCGCTACCCTCTCAACACGGCGCTGACGGTTTCGGCGAGCCTCGCGCAGATCGGCGAGTTCTCCTTCATCCTGGCAGGACTGGGAGTCTCGCTCGGTCTCCTGCCGCAGGAGGGACAGAGCCTCATCCTGGCCGGAGCAATCCTCTCGATTGCGATCAATCCTCTGGTCTTCCACGGGGTCGAGCCCGTGCAGCGATGGATCCGGTCCCGCTCGCAGCTTGCCCGGCTCGTCGAGCGTCCGCACGACCCGCTCGCCGAGCTGCCGATGACGGTCAGCGCGGACGAGCTTACCGGTCACGTTATCCTCGTCGGCTATGGCCGGGTCGGCCGGCGCCTCGCCGAAACCCTGGCGGAGCGCGGCGTGGAGTTCGTCGTGGCCGAACAGAACCGGGAGCTGGTCGAAGAGCTCCGCGAGCGCGGAGTGCACGCTGTATCCGGCGACGCTTCCGAGCCGGCCGTGCTCATCCAGGCGCACATCGCGAGGGCGCGGGTCCTGGTGATCGCGGTTCCGGATCCGTTCCACGCCCGTCGCATGCTGGAGATCGCGCGCATGGTCAATCCCCACGTGGAGACGATCGTGCGGACCCACAGCGAAGAGGAGGCCGAGCTCCTCCGGAAAGAAGGCGCTGGAAAGGTTTTCATCGGAGAGCACGAGCTCGCGTCGAGCATGGCGGACTTCATGCTGGAGCGGGTCGCTGATCCGCGGATTGCTCCTCACGCCTGAAATGGCCGTACAATCAGCGGGCCGTCCCCTGTTCCGAACTGCTCTGGAAGGAGCTCGCATGAGACGACTTCGCACCCTCAACCGTGCCCTCGTGGTCTTCGGCCTCGCGCTCGTCATGGCGGGGACGGCCGCGGCCTGGCAGGATCCCACTCCTACCCCCACTCCCACGCCCACGGCTGCTGCCGAAGACCAGGAGCAGCAGGGCCAGGAAGAGAAATGCCCGCCGGAGGGACTGAAGGACGTCCAGGTGACGAAGGTCCGGTTGGTCCCTCCTTTCGACGAGAAGACCGAGAAGGCGACACCGCGGCCGGCCTCCGGCAAGGAGAAGAAAAACCTGCCGGTCGTGGAGTTGCGGGACACGATTGCCGTCACGATCCAGGGTTTGGACGTCCTTCTCGCCCAGGAGCGCTGCCTCCAGGAGAACGGAGAAGAGCGAAGCATCGTCCTCTATCTGGACCGCCGCCCCCTGCCCGACGTGGTCGCCCAGCCGCCGAGCGATCCCAGTCAGAACGTCCTGATGTTCCCTTTGAGCCGCACCGAGGACTCGCGGGACGTCTGGACCTACCTGCTCGGCCGGCCGCGGCTGAGGGACCGCGAAGTCGAGGTGAGCATCGGGATCGACGACCAGTTCGCCGTGAAGTCCAACGCCTTGGTTTACCTCCGCGTCATCCCGCGCGGCTGGTTCTCCTTCTGGGTGCTGATCTTCGGGATCTTCGCCGTCGGCTTCTTCCTCCTCGCCCGCCGGAGCGATCTGCTGCGCGATCCCGTGACGGCGCCGGCCGGAGCGCGTCCGCCGTACAGCCTCGCCCGCTGGCAGGCAGCCTGGTGGTTCTTCCTGATCCTCGCTTCCTATCTTTTGATCGGTATGGTGACCGGAGACTTCAGCACTTCGATGACCGGCACGGTCCTGGTGCTGCTGGGCATCAGCGCGGGCACGGCCGCGGGCTCGGCGTTCATCGACGCCAGCAAGACCAACCGGACCAGCCAGGCCCAGGACGTCGCGCGCGCCCAAGTCCTGTGGAAACAGATCGAAGACCTCGACGCGAAGAATGCCACGCTCGAAGCCGAGGTGCGGACGAGCGGAGATCAGGCCAAGGCGCAGAAGCTGGCGGACAACGAGGCGTTGCGCAAAGAGAAGCTTTCCATCTACAGCAAGCTCACCAACCAGTCCGAGAGCTTCCTGCTGGACGTCCTGAGCGACAGCAACGGCGTCAACTTCCATCGCTTCCAGGCTCTGGCCTGGACGGTGGTCCTGGGGTTCATCTTCGTCGGCCACGTCTTCCGCGACCTGGCGATGCCGCAGTTCAGCGAGACTCTGCTCGGACTGATGGGGATCAGCTCCGGCACCTATCTGAGCTTGAAGATCCCCGAGAACCCATCGCCGGACCCGGCTCAGCCGAATCCGCCGGCTCCTCCGGAGTAGTCAGGTCCGGGTACTCAGGTCCGGATTACAGCGGCACCAGCTCCGTGGTCGTCGCCCTGGACTTCTCGCCGTCGAGGTCCTGGACGTACTTGATCGATCCGGGGGTGTTGTACTTCTCCCGGTAGGCTTGACTGACAGCGTCCTTCAAGCGTTCGCTCCTCGTCCGCACCGCGCGGACGGGGATCTGGAGATCGCCGACCTGGATGATGCCCCGCGGCTCCTCCATGAAAGTCCTGTACCAGCTCCGCGGCTTCAGGCTCCACGACCGCACGAAGACGCGGCCTTCGACCACCACGGCCCAGATGCCGATGATCCGGTGCGGCTGCGTGCCGGCCCGGATGCCCAGGATCTTGCCGTCGCGAATGGCAGCCACGATCTCTTCCGGGAACCGTTGCTTTGCAGTCATGTACCCCTCCGAGGTTGCCGGCGTCTCTCTGGGAGGACGATCCGCCGCTCGACGGCCCTCGTTCTTCCTGGTCCAACGCCTGGTCCATGCCTTGCACCCGACCGATTGAAACATGAACGAATCCCGGTCGCCTTCGCTGCGAAATCATATCCTGCGGCTGGTCCTGCTGGTAGTTCTCATTACTTCTGCCGCCGAGTCCCGGAACCCGTTTTCGGCCAGGGAGCGGATCGAGGTCTTTGAAGAGGTCTGGAGCACGATCCAGGACAAATACTACGACCCCGCCTTCAATGGCGTCGATTGGAACGCCGTGAAGCTGGAGTACCGCCCGCGTCTCGACAGTGTGACGAACGACGAGGACCTCTATCTGCTGCTAGCGCGGATGGTCGCGGAGCTGCACGATGCTCATACCCGCTTTCGCAGCCCTCGCCAGCGGCAGGAGCGGGAGCAACGCGTGGCGACCAGCACCGGCCTCATCGTTCGAGAGATCGAAGGCGTTCCTGTCATCATCGACGTGACTCCGGGATCGGACGCGGAGCGCGCCGGAGTCGTGGCCGGCATGATCGTACGCAGGGTGGATGGCCGGCCCTTCTCAGAGCGCCTGGAAGAGGTCTCCCGCGAGATCGAGCCGGGGTCGTCAGAACGCCATACACGATTGATCGCCTATGCGAGAGTGTTGGGCGGCAAGCCGGACACTTCCCTCGCGCTCGAGCTCGCCAGAGCGGACGGATCTCTGCTCGAAGTTTCCCTCCAGCGCCGCACGGTGCCGGCGACGCCGCAACTCAGCTCTCTCCCCCTTCCATCGGGATACCTCTACATCAGGTTCGATCGTTTTCTTTCCCCGGTAGCCAAGCAAATGAGAGCCGTGCTCGAGGAGCACAAACACGCGCCGGGCGCGTCGGGACTGATTCTGGACCTCCGCGTCAATGGCGGCGGTGACGCGCAAGAGATGCTGCGCATCGCGGAGCTCTTCTTTGATCGCAAGGTTCCCGTCGGACGCCTTCTCACGAGGACGGGAAAACCGCCTTCCTTCTTCCTGGGCCTGGTGCGGCTGCCGATTGAAATCTCGGTAGGACGTGACGGTGGACAGGTCTATGGCGGACCGCTCGTCGTGCTGACCAGCGAAGCGACCGGAAGCTCCTCCGAAACGCTGGTGAATCTCCTCCAGGAAAATCAGCGCGCCACGGTCCTCGGCACCCAGACCTGCGGTTGCGCTCTCGGCGTCCTCAGGCACAGAAAGATCAAAGGCGGCGGAGAGCTCGACATCAGCGAGATCGGGCTCCTCTCGGCGAAAGGCCGCAGGATCGAAGGCGCCGGGATTACACCGGACAAGATCGTGACTCCCACAATCATCGACCTCCAGCAGCAGCGCGATGTGCCGCTGGAAGAGGCGCAGAAGATCCTTGCCGGCGTCTGAGAGCTAGGGTCGGCGCCGAGCCTGGATCAGGACGGCGATCTCGTCGGGCCGGGGATTCACGAAGTCGAGGCGGATGCGGCCGTCGGAGGTCTCCGAGACCAGGGCGGGGATCGAGCTCGCGGTCAGGAGCCAGCCGGCAGGCAGAACGACTGCGTTCCGCGGGCGGCCGAACGTGCGGTCGAAGACGAGCACATCCCCCTCCAGGCGGTAACTCTTCGGATCGGTATAGGTCTCCGCGATGCGGATGCGGACCGAGCCACCCGGCGGCACCGGATCGAAGTGGGCCACCACCACCTCGGCGTCGGGAGGGATCTCCTCATCCTCGGAACCTTTCGGGAGTGCATCCCCGCGGATCGTCTCCACCCGGAGCACCTCCCCGGTGTCGAGGTTGCGTGCCGAGGGCGAGGAAGCGGTGCTCCCCTTGCGTACGACATTGAGATATCGGCTCACACCGGGCCGCGACTCGGTGTAGTCATGGTAGAGATCGAAGGAGTGGGTTTCGGGCGGCTGCAGGAAGTAGACGATCTCGCGGTCCTGGTGCGCCCGTTCGGACAGCCGCTCGTCCTTTGGCGAGGAGAGCGCACCGGCCAGCCCGGTCCGCCGCGCCTCAATCACCAGCGGGAACGCCTCCGGCCCCGGGTGCATGAAGCTCACCGAGAACCGTCCATCCGGCTCGGTCAGAACCTGCGCCGGAGCGTTGCAGGAGGTCAGCTCATAGCCCGCGGGCAGGACAATCGAGTTCCGGCGGATGCCCAACGTCCTGGAAAAGACGATCCGGTCCGAGCCCTCCCTCCTGTAACTCTGCGGGTCCTTGTAGGTCTTCTCGATCAGCAGACGGATCCCGCCCTCTTTCGGAACCGGACGCGGCAGACGGATCCGAATGTAGCTCATTGTCAGATCGGCCTCAGGGAGCCCGCTGGCGCGAGCCTCCTCTCCGCTCACCTCCTCGAACGGCAGCGGCTTTGACGTCGCGAGATCAAGCACCGACTCGTCGCTCGCGGCGCTCCCCTTGCGGATCGGATTGAAGTAGGCAGCCGCCCCGGCCTCGATCGCAGTGACCTCGAAGAGGATGCGGAACTGAGCCGATTCGGGATCGAGAAGCTCATAGCGGGTGTACTCGTTCGCTTCACGATCCGGCCTCTCGGCCTGCGTCTGGGCGGCGGGGGGCAGGGGCGGGGTGGCAGGGGCCTTCAGGGTCTGCCGCGGCTGCGCGCAGGCGGCGAGTAGCAACAGGGCCAGGAAGGGGAGACGGAGGTGCATGGGGGAGAGCATACCGCCGATTGGCCTGCCCACATCCGACGAAATTGACAAGCCCCCGGCCCAGGCTTAGACTCTTTAAATTGCTGTATTGCGTGACTTTGCTGGGCACGATGGCGCCATCGAGTGGGACGGCGAAACGGAAGCCCATTGCGGGCCCACAGGAGAGATCACGTGTCCAACAAAATGCAGTCGAGCGATCACATCATTATCGTCAGCCTTCTGGTCGGCGTAATCATCCTTCTTATTCTTCTGAGAGAGAAGGGAAACCCCTCCAAGGCATGGGAGGAAGAAAACATCTCCGATCCCTCGGGTCTCCCGACGGACTCGGCGTATAACGAGTCCGAGGACATAGAGGCACAGAAGCGCACGGTTACGGACATTCGCCATACTGGCACTGCCATGTTCAGTTGGCTCACCGATCAAGTCAGCGCAGGAGCAGCCGGGCAGTCTCAAACCGAAACGACAACCAGGACGGTGGACTTCGGCAACTACCGTCTGATCTCGCACAGGGATCTCGCCAAGCTTCTTGTTCCTACATACATACCGGAAGTCCCGGAGAGGGACGGTTGGGGCCATCCTTACGAGTTCTATCTGAACGTAGAGAGAATCTTGGAGTCTCAAGTCATGGGTGTCCGCAGCCCGGGACGAGACGGAAGGTTCTCCTCGACAAAATATGAGGTCATCCGGTTCCCCGTAAACTACTTCGATGAGGATATCGTGTGGACAGACGGCTATTGGGCTCGCTGGCCCTAACACCTCGTCAGAGACCGATTGACGAGTTGGTTGTTGTTTCAATCCGCCGCAAGCCACAGACGTTGGTAGAGACGCCCCAGTCCGCTACCACTGCGCGGCCGGGTGTACAGGGTCGGGGCGTCTCATGGCCCCAGCCACCACCAACGCCGACGGCACGCCGTAGAAACATTGTTCCTCTTTGGGATTCACGCCCGCGGATCAGATGGGGTGGATCGGTCAGCCGTGGAGAGAGACGCCCCGACCGTTTTCACCCGTTAGGTTCGTGCCAGCGTACTGGGGCGTCTCTACCAATACCCCTGATGGATTACCGTGTAACAATGAAACCCTGTCACTCCTCCTCTTCGTCTTCTTCCTCCTCACCACCCTTCTGAACGTTGACGATGACTCTCACAATTGGCGCCCTTCCTTCGCCGAACATCGCAGCGAACTCTCCTGGGGTCACCGATTTCCGCTCCCTTCAGCACACCAGCCAACTCGGCCACGACGCCTGTCAGCTTTTCCCGAGGCGGCTCCTCCGACTGCACCAGTCTGAGGAAATAGCTCTCGACGACCCTGGACAAACTCAGGCCACGGCGCTCGGCATAGCGCTTCGCCTGTTCGATGACCTCTTTGTCGAGATTGAGAGTGAGCCTGGCATCCATGGCTCTCCATCCATAAGAGCTAAGAAATTGGCAAGGATCTGATAAAGGCTTGGCCGTCTTGGATGACCTGCACGTTCAACTCGTGACCATCGAGCAAGCCCATTCCAAGGAGAGGCTCGGTATCGGAAGCGTGGTCCAAAGCGGCGGGCATATCTAGAGCCGACCTGTAACATCCAGCCGCGCCTGCGGCGCTCTGACCCCGGGCTTTATGCCGTCGCCCCTTCCAGGGGCTTTTCAGGTGCACCAGAATTACGTGGCACTGTACTCGCTTGGCGAGTCGCCGTAACCTGTCGGCATCCCGCCGTGACGGATCGGCGGGTCGCCGAGCTGTTTTGGCGGCTTTCCCAAAGCTATCGGCGGTTGTCCATAACTTATCGGCGTCGGTCCATGGTCTATCGGCGGTCGTCCTTAGCCTGTAGCCGGCGCTCCCTGATCTCTTGGCGCTGGTCCATGGTCTATCGGCGCCTGTCCACAACTTATCGGCGGCTCCCCACAACTTATTGGCGACCCTCTCGAACCTATCGGCGCTTGTCCTTAACCTATCGGCGGCGCTCCCTAACCTATCGGCGCCTGTCCACAACCTATCGGCGGCTCTCTCTAGCCCATTGGCGAGCGCCGACAGGTTTCGGGGACACGCCAATGGCTTGCAGCGAGACGCCGACAGGTTTCGGGGACACGCCGATGGCTTGCAGCGAGACGCCGACAGCTTTCGGGAACACGCCGATGGCTTGCAGCGAGACGCCGACAGGTTTCGGGGACACGCCGATGGCTTGCAGCGAGACGCCGACAGCTTTCGGGGACACGCCGATGGCTTGCAGCGAGACGCGACAGGTTTCGGGGACATGCCGATGAGTTGCAGCGAGGCCCCGATAGGTTACGGGGTCAGGCTCGTCGGAATCGGAATCTGGAAGGCCACCGAGCCGTTGCCGTTAGGCTCAGCGGTTGGCGAGCAGGACGCCCAGCGGATCGGTACGCTTCTTGCTACGAATTCGCTCATGATTGACGTTCAGAAGGCCGCCGGCACGCACGACCACTTTGTCCAGTTCTACGAAAACGACGACTTCCTCATCGACGAGGTGTACGGCTTCGTCGGCGCGGGCCTTCAGAACGGGGGGGCCGGCATCGTCATCGCGACCCAGCCGCACCGGCATGGCCTCGAACAGCGTCTGAAGACGTCGAGCCCCTCGTTCCTCCCCGATCAGTACGTCGCCCTGGATGCGGCCGAGACGCTCTCGAAGTTCATGGTCGACGGACGGATCGACGAGCGGCGCTTCGCCGAGGTCATCGAGAAGGTCATCCGGCGGGCGACGCGGGACGGAAGCCGGCAGGTGCGCATCTTCGGCGAGATGGTCTCCCTGCTGTGGGCCGAAGGCAGGCACGAGGCAGCCATCCGGCTGGAGGAGCTCTGGAACGACCTCGGCAGCAGGCAGATGTTTTCCCTGCTGTGCGCCTATCCCATGACGCATTTCCATGGGGAGGAGCACGCCAGCGGCTTCGGCAATATTTGCAACGCGCATTCGCGGGTTCGGCCCGCGGAGACCTTCATCGAGACCGCCACACCGGACGAGCTGCGCCTCCAGGTCGCCCGGCTGCAGCAGAAGGCGTCAGCGCTGGAAGCTGAGATCACGAAGCGCAAGAGGACCGAGCAGTCTCTGCGGCAACGCGAACGGGAGCTGGCCGATTTCCTGGAGAACGCTGTGGAGGGTCTGCACAAGGTCGGCGCGGACGGCAGGATCCTGTGGGCGAACAAGGCAGAGCTCGACTTGCTCGGATACGCCCCCGATGAGTACATCGGCCGTCACATCGCCGAATTCCACGTCGACCGCGAAGTCATCGACGATATATTGGACAAGCTGCAGCACGGCGAGTCTCTGTACAACTATCCGGCGAAGCTCCGCTGCAAGGACGGCTCTGAAAAGCACGTACTGATCCACTCCAACGTCTTGACGGAGAATGGTGAGTTCATCCACACACGGTGCTTTACGCGCGATATCACCGAGAGGGTGCAGCTTGAACGGGAGCTCGAGAGCAAGATCGGGCAGCTCGCCGAGGCGGACCGGCGAAAGAACGAGTTCCTGGCGATGCTCGGGCATGAGCTGCGCAATCCGCTGGCGGCGATCGTGAGCGCGGCGGAGCTGATGCGTCTGCGCAGCGAGGATCTCGCTTACCTCGCCCGCGTGCGTGAGATCGTGGCCAGGCAGTCGGCAACGATGGCGCGGCTCGTCGACGATCTTCTCGACATCTCCCGCATCACACGCGGCAAGATCGAGCTCAGGAGAGAAAACGTTTCGCTCAGCGCGATCGTGGAGCGGGCGGTCGAGATCGCCCGGCCCTTGATCCAGGAGCGGCGCCACCTCTTGACGGTCGAGCTGCCCGCAGAGCCTGTGTATCTCTTTGGTGATTCAGCGCGCCTCGTGCAGGTGCTCTCGAATCTCCTTCACAATGCAGCCAAGTACACTGATGCCGGCGGCAATATTTCGCTGAGAGCGTCGCTGAGCGCGCGCACGGACGGCGAGGAGCTGCTGCTCTCGGTCCGCGACAACGGCATCGGCTTGTCTCCGGAGTTTCGCGAGCGGGTGTTCGAGCCATTCGTCCAGGCGCCGGGCTCATTCGAGCGCGCCCAGGGCGGCCTTGGCATCGGACTGACACTGGTCCAGACTCTCGTGACTCTGCATGACGGCAGCATCGAAGCCTTGAGCGACGGTCCGGGATGCGGCAGCGAGTTTGTGGTCCGCCTTCCGGTCCACGCGTCACGGCACCAGCTTCAAGACAGTCTCAGCCTTTCCCGGTAGGAACGGCGCCGGCCTTCCTTCCTCCCAGGCCTCGTGGCCGTCTCCATAGTGGGGGGAGAGCGGGTGCCCGCTCTGCCCGGCCGGCATGTGGAAGTAGCCGGCCTCTTCCTTTCCCGGTGAGACGACGATGCGCTCGGAGGCGCCGAAGGCGGGACCCTGGAGGCGGGGCATGTCCCCGTCCCCGGGCAGGGGGCGTGGCTTCATGTTGAGCCAGCGGCCGGCGAAGGGCAGGGCGGCCGAGAGGGGGTGGCGGATGCGGGTCGTGTTCCGCTCTCCCCAGGTGCGCTCGGACAGGGATTGACCTTCGTAGGAGGCGAGGACCGCGTCGGCCGCGGCGAAGAGGAGGTCGTCCCAGCTCCGGTGCCGGGGGTCGAGCAGGTGGGGCGGACGCTCGGTGACGAGCTTCCAGAGGGGGCCTTCGAGCTGGCGCAGGTCGCCGAGGTCGAAGCGCTCGTCGGCCGCGGCGCAACGGGCCACGAGGGCCTCGAAGACGTTGTTCCGGACCTCTCTCCGGAATTCCTTGACCAGCCGGTAGCCCGCCGAGTCGATGGAGGCCCGTCCTGTCCAGCTCCGCTCGACGAGGTCGCGCATCTCTCCGCGGCGGCCCGAGGAGGCTTCGAGGGTTTCGAGCAGGAGGTGACGCCAGCGCTCCAGGAACCGGGCGCGGTCATCGAGCTGGATCGCGAGGAGGTCTTCGGGCCGGGCTTTGTCCAAAGCGAAGAGGCCGTCGCGGATCTGGCGGGACCGGGCTCCGAGCCAGTAGCCTGCGTCGCCGATCCGGGCGAGATCGTCCCCGTCCACCACCCGGGAGTTCGCGCTCCAGACCCGGCCCGAGGGGGGATCGACCACCCGCGGGACTTCTTCGGGAGCGAGCCAGCCGTCCCATCCCCGGGTGCCATCTGCCCAGGAGACGGGGACTTCGCCATCGAACCCGACCCGCTTCGGGACCTTGCCGATGATCGTCCACGCGATGCGGCCGTCCGCGTCGGCCACTACGAAGTTCTGCGGCGGGAGGCCGGCCCGGTGGGCGATGGCGACGGCTTCGTCGATGTTTTTCGCCGTCTCCAGGTCGAGGATGCCGACGTTGACGGAGTCCGGACGGTGTCCGGTCCAGGCAAAGGCGAGAGGACGGCCTTTGTGGTCTCTATCGAAGAGGACGGGACCCCAGATGGTTCCGCGGACGTCCATCGTCACGTCCTCCCCTCTGGCGACCCGGATCACCTCCCGGTGGCTCTCGAAGCGGCGCGGTCCCTGGGGGGTGAGGTAGACGTCCGGGTCCCGGGGATCTGTCTCCACGATCACCAGGTCGTGCCAATCGATGTAGCTGTTGGTGAACCCCCACGCGATGCGGCCGGTGCTCCCGACTACGAAGGCGGGCACGCCGGGTAGGGTGATGCCATCCAGTCGGCGGTCGGGAAGGACCATCGAGGCCTTGTACCAAGTGTTGGGCACGGAGAGGCCGAGGTGCATGTCGTTGGCGAGCCAGGCGCGGCCGTCCGCGGTGTGGGTGCCTGCCACCGCCCAGTTGTTGCTGCCGCGGGGAGTTTGCCTCTCGCCCAGGACCCGCCACGGGAGAGGGCGGGGCTTCACCTTTTCCCGGCGCACGTCGAAGACTTCGGAGCCGGGGATCGGAGGTGTCCGCAGGGGCTCGCCCATCAGGGGAGCGTCCCACTCGGTCCCGGACGGGGTCAGGAAGTCGGCCATGGGCCGCGGCAGGAGGTCGTGGATCACGCCAAGGGAGAGCTCGCGCCGTCCGTTCGGCTGGTGCAGCTCGATGAACATGGCCAGGGGGACAAGGACGGAGTCTTCCGGCTTCCAGGGAGCGGGCTTCTGCGGGATCAGGAGGTATTCGAAGGGGGGCGCATCGAGGGCGGCAAGACCCGCGTTCACCCCGTCCGAATAGGCTTCGAGGATCGCCCGGTCGCGCGGAGCCGCGGACGCGATCGTCCGGCGGGCGACGTCCCGGAGACGGTGGATGCGATGCTCCCTGTCCACCTCGACCGCGAGCTCTCCAAACACTTCGGAGAGCTCACCGGCCGCCTGCCGCCGCATGAGGTCCATCTGGAAGAAGCGTTCCTGGGCATGGAGGAAGCCCAAAGCGCGGGCGGCATCCAACCGGTCCGTGGCGCGGATCGTGGGGACTCCGAGGCCGTCGCGCTCCACGGTGACCTCGGCGGTGAGACCGGGGAGGGAGCGGTTGCCGACCATCTGGGGGAGGCTGGCCCGGAGCTGGCTACGGAGCCAGAGGGCGGCGGAAAGGGCCAGAAGTACAAGGAGAGCGAGAAGGAGGAGAAGGACGGTCCGGAGCCGGCGTCTCCGATGAGGACGCGGAGGGGGGGCGAGCTCGGGGATCGGGCGGGGGGTGGGCAGGGGCTCGGCCATGATGAGGGTAGTGTAGCTCTGAGGCCCTCACCCCCCGGCCCCCTCTCCCGCTCCACCCAAGCACACCCGCCCCGGGAGAGGGGACGGGGGTGAGGGCCTCACAACCACCCCTTCTGCCGGGCGATCCGAGCCGCTTCGACCCGGTTCTCTGCCCCGAGCTTGCTCATGGCCTCGGAAAGATAATTGCGGACCGTCCCCTCGGAAAGGTGGAGCTCGGCGGCGATGCGGGCTCCGGTGTGCCCCTCGGCGGCCAGGCGGAGGACCTGGCGCTCGCGGTCGGTCAGGGGATCGGCCTCGTCCCAGGCTGCCGCGGCCAGCTCGGGATCGATCGAGCGGAGCCCGGCGTGGACCCGGCGGACCGCCTCGGCGAGACGGGCGGCCGGGGCATCCTTCAGGAGGTAGCCGGCGGCACCGGAGTCCAACGCCCGGCGGAGATAGCCGCTCCGGGCGAAGGTGGTCAGGATCACCACCCGCGCCGGGCTTCCCCGCCGCTTGAGCTCCGCGGCCAGCTCCAGGCCGGTCATGCGGGGCATCTCGATGTCGGTGAGCACCACGTCCGGGCGGAGTTGGGCGGCGAGTTCCAGGGCTTCCTGCCCGTCCCGGGCCTGGCCCACGACGTCGATGTCCGGCTCCAGCTCCAGGAGAGCGGCGAGCGCGCCCAGCACCATGCCCTGATCCTCGGCGATGAGCACCCGGATCACGCCTGCCCCTCCTTGCGGCCGGCTCCGCGGATGGATTCCTGGAAGGGCTCTTGGAAGGGAAGAACCGGGGCCTCGCGCAGCGGCAGCGCCACGATCAGGGTTGTCCCATCATCCCCTTGTCGCTCCATCCTGCCGCCGAGCCCCTCGACGCGCTCCCGCATGGAGGAGAGGCCAATCCCGAAGGGGGCTGTGCCGCCCCGGCCGTCGTCCCGGACTTCCAGGCGGACCTCGCCGTTCTCTTCCTTGAGAGAGATCCAGCACGTCCGCGCTCCAGAGTGGCGGATGACGTTGGTCACCGCCTCCTTGAGGGCCAGGGCCAGCACCGTCTCCCGGGCCGGTCCCGGCTCGACCGGCTGGGCGAAGTACTCCAGCTTGACCCCCGACGACTCCAGGGCCAGCCCCGCCCGGGCGAGCTCCGCCTGCAACCCCTCGGAGCGGTAGCCGGCGATGGCGGTCCGCACCTCCCGCAGCGCCTCGCGGGAGATCCGCTCCACCTCCCGGATCTCGCGGCAAGCCCGATCCGGGTCCCGGTCCACGAGCTTGCCCGCCAGCTCGGACTTGAGCGTGATGACGGAGAGCGTGTGCCCGAGGACGTCGTGCAGGTCGCGGGCGATCCGCTCCCGCTCGGCCGCCTTCGCCAGCCGCTCGACCTCTTCCTGCGTGATCCGCAGCCGGGCATTGGCACGGGAGACCTCGGCCTGGTGGATGTTGACCCCGCCGATGATCAGCGAGAAGACGGCCGCCGGCCCCCAGGCGAGGGGGTGGAGATCGAGCAGCCAGGCCTCCAGGCCGAGAAACACCAGGAGAGCCGCGAGGCAGAGCAGGGCGAACCGCGGCGGGCCGGTGTTGCCCAGGAACGCGGCGGCAAAGATGAAGAAGCAGCCCGCCCCGAAATTGAACGGGATGAAAACGGCCCCCAGGAGCAGGATGCCCGCGGAGGCCCAGAGGATCTGCCGGCCCTTGAGCCAGTAGCCGGCAAAGTAGAGGACCAGGAAGGCGACGTAGCCGGCGGCCGTCAGCATCCAGGTCCGGGGAGACGTCCTCCCCATCACCGGGCCGATCAGGAAGAACCCTGAGTAGACGAGCCAGACGTAGGGCAGCCAGCCCTCCTCGGGGTGCCTGGGGAGGAGTCTCATGCCCATACCTTACCCGAACGTCTTGCCTTCGTCCCGGCGGTAACCGGCCCGGGCGACGAGGAGCGAAACCACAGTGAACACCGCGAGGACGGTGGCGCTCGCCATCCAGGAGAACCGTCCCTGGTCCGCCCCGATCACGCCGAGGGCGAGCTGGGAGAAATGGTAGGACGGCAGCCAGGGCGCCAGCCCCTGGAAGAACTTGGGCAGCGCCTGGATGGGCACCCACATCCCCGAGGCGAACGCCAGGGGGAGATAGATCACGTTGACGATGGCCGGGGCCGAGTTGGGGCCGGCCCAGGAGCCGATGGCGAGGCCAATCGCCCCGAAGGGCAGGGCCCCAGCGATCACGACCCCGGCGAGGGCCGCCCACTGACCCGCCGGCAAGTCCACCTTGCCGACCGTAGATCCGAGAGTGAACAAGGCCGCCGTCAGAACCATCCCGAACAGCACCACCATGGCGAGCTTGCCGGCGAAGTACGCCGGAGTCGGCATGGGGGTGGCCCGCTTGAAGAGCATCCATCCCTGCCCGCGCTCCACGGCCACTCCCACGCCGAAGCCGAAGAACGCGATGCCCATCAGCCCGAAGGCGCCGTAGGTGGCGAGGAGGTAGGCGGCCAGGGAGACCGGCCCGGCCGAGCGCCCGCCCATGGCCACTCCGAAGAGCAGGTAGAACATCAGCGGGAACGCCAAAGTGGGGATGGCGTACATGGGCAGCCGCATCATCTTCAGCAGCTCGTACTTCGCCTCCAGGGCGTAGATGCGCCACATGTTTCTCTCTCTCGCAAGGGTGCTCATGCCGCAACCTCCTTGGGGTCGTCGGAATTCGTCAGGGCGAGGAAGGCCTCCTCGAGGTCCGCGCCCCGCACTTCGAGGCCGGAGAGGGACCGGTCGCGGCTCATCAGCTCGCGGAGGACGCGCTCGGCCTCGGCCGCGAACAGCTCGGTGACCTCGCCGTCGCGCCGGGCGTTGCGCACGCCGGACAGGGCGGCCACGTCGGCCAGGGGGATGCTCGTATGGCAGCGGATCTTGCGTCCGGCCGCCCGGGCCTTGATTTCAGAGGGCGTGCCCTCGGCCACGATCTGCCCGCGGCGGATGAGGACGATGCGGTCCGCCAGGGCATCCGCCTCCTCCAGGTAGTGGGTGGTGAGCAGGACCGACCTGCCCTCCCGGGCCTTGCCCTCGATCACCGACCAGAGGGTGCGCCGGGCTTCGACGTCGAGCCCCACGGTGGGCTCGTCCAGGAACAGCAGGTCCGGGTTTCCGCACAGGGCGAGGGCGAAGAGAAGCCGTTGCTTCTGGCCGCCCGAGAGCTTGCCGAAGAGCCGCTCCTCGACGCCGCCGAGCCCGGCCAGACCGAGGGTTTCGCGAAGCGGCAGGGGCCGGGGATAGTAGCTGGAGATCAGATCGACATGCTCGCGCACCTTCAGGGTCTCGGGGACCTTGGAAATCTGGAGCATGGCCCCGATCCGGACGCGGGCCTCGGCATCCCGGGGGTCGAGGCCGAAGAGCGTGGCTTCTCCGGAGCTGGTCCGCAGGAGCCCGAGCAGAAGCTGGACGGCGGTCGTCTTGCCCGCTCCGTTGGGACCGAGCAGGGCGACCACCTCGCCGGGCCGGACCTGGAAATCGACGCCGTCCAGGGCCGTGACCGCACCGTACCGCTTGGATGCCTTCCGCAGCTCGGCGATAGGCCGGCCGTCGTCAAAGGGATTGTTTCGTGTCATGGGTGTTCCTCCGTTTCCTTACCACGGACATTGTGGAGGGGCGGGCCGGAGGAGCCCAGGGAGGGATGTCAGGAGTTTGGGGTGACAGATGTCAGGTGAGGGCATCGAGCAAAGAGGAGTGGCTACCATAGTAGACTCCCAAACGCCGTAAATCTCTGAATCTACAGCCATGCCATACATCGATCTATCCCGAAGGTTTCACGATCTGCCGAAGGAGGAGCTTGCATCCCCTGAGGTGCTCGCATATTGGAGCGACCACGATTCTGTATCCATGGGATGGGACGAGCTTCTCAAGCACCCCCGCGTGATTCTCCTTGCCGAGGCTGGTTCAGGAGCCTCCCCCGCGCTGGGCCGCGGGAGCCCGAGCAGGAGCTGGACGGCGGTCGTCTTGCCCGCTCCGTTGGGGCCAAGCAGGACGGACCACCTCGCCGGGCCGCACCTGGAAATCGACGCCGTCCAGGGCTGTGACCGCGCCCTACCGCCTGGGTAGAGGGGTCTACCCAGCGGGTGATCGTGTCCTAACTCAGTGTGGGTGCTGCAGGGGGGCTGGAGGGGAAGGAGGGGTGGAGGGGCGGCCTAGCCGCCCCGGTGGTGGTTTCAGCAAGTGGCCCTGGTAAATAAGGTTTCACAGACGTCGGGGCAAGTTTGGGTGAAGCACCGAACATAGTCACTTACGCCGCCTGCGACCTGCCTGAGATCACCTGTTTCGAGGTTGCGCAGCGTCTCTTTCGACAGCGCCAGCTTCTTCGTCAGCTTCTTCGTCGGCTTCTTCTTCATGAGTCCTCCTTGAAGGGCTGGAGTCTAACGGAAAGTCTTGAGTACTGGAAGATTCGGGTCGTGCGTGGGCGCCTACAGGGGGGCGGGCCGACGTCGTGAGCAAGTAGAAGCTTCGAATTAGGACACCACCCAGCGGGGAGGTTGCTCCTGGCTCATAAAGTTAGCGCGTATGGGGACAGGGGGTGAGGTGTCCGAGCCCCGAGTCCCCCATCTCCACCCTCCCCTCCGGGAAATACTCCCGCCACCGCCGAGTCACAGTCGCGGCCGTGGCCTCGTCGCTGAAGAGCTCCCCGGGGAAGCCCGGCTTCAGACGGGCGTCGATCAGGATCGGCGCTTTGTAGGAGAGATGGTTGCGCACCACGCTGACCGCTGCGGCGTGGAGGTCGGCGGCGGGCTCGAAGCGAGTGAAGGTGGTCCAGAGGAAGTTCATCGGGCTCGCCGCGGCGCGCCGGGGCTCGTCCGTGAGGACCAGCAGCGGCCAGTCCGCGAAGGCGGAGTGCTGGACGATCCGGGCGGCGGCTCCGGGCTCGGCCGAGCAGGATGGACCGCCGATCACCAGGCAGCCGGGGCAGAAGACGCGGACATCCGTGATCCCCGGCGGGACCTCTCCGGAGAACTCCCTCGGCAGGTCCCTCACCGGATCGCCGAGCCCGAGCCAGATCCCTTTCGAGCCCTCGTTCACTGCCGGACCGGTGTAGTCGAGGGTATCCATCGAGAGGTTCGAGAAGACGTAGAGGTCGGTTTCGGGACGGGTGCGCTCCAGGATGTGGGCGAGGGTGGCCGGGAAATCCTTCAGGTCCACGGGACGGTCGGTGACCAGGAGGAACTTGGTCAGCGAAAGCTGCCCTTCGCCCAGGATGCGGAAGGCGGAGGCCATGGCCTCTCTCTTGTAGCGCTCCCGCACCACGGCTCCGGCCAGCGAGTGATAGCCGGTCTCGCCGTAGGACCAGAGCGCCTGGACGCCCGGCATGACCAGGGGGAAGAGCGGGGAGAGCAGGTCCTGGAGGAGGTCGCCGATGAAGAAGTCCTCCTGCCGCGGCTTGCCCACGACCGTGGCCGGATAGATCGCGTCCCGGCGCCGGGCCATCCGGTCCACGTGGAAGACCGGGTAGTCGTGGCGGAGAGAGTAATAACCGTAATGATCCCCGAAGGGACCCTCCGGGCTCCGCTCCCGGGGGGGCACCCGGCCGATCAGGGCGAACTCGGCCCCGGCAACAAGCGGGTGCCGGCCAAATGGCGGTGGATCGACCCGGGGCAGCCGCTCGCCCGCGATGAGGGAGGCCAGCATCAGCTCAGGCACGTTCTCCGGCAGCGGAGCGATCGCGGCCAGGATCAGCGCGGGAGGTCCGCCGAGGAAGACGGTGACCGGGAGATCCTCCCCGCGGCCTTCGGCCACCGCGTAGTGGAAGCCGCCCCCCTTGCCGATCTGCCAGTGCATGCCCGTGGTCCGCCGGTCGTGGACGTGGAGCCGGTACATCCCCAGGTTGTGACCCTTGCCGTCCGGGTGCTCGGTGTAGACCAGTGGCAGGGTGATGAACGGTCCGCCGTCCTCGGGCCAGGTGGTGAGGACGGGCAGCCGGTCCAGCCGGACGTTGTCCGTGACGATCTCCGTCACCGGACCGGAGCGCCGCTTCGCGAGGCCGATCCGCAGCGCCTCGCCCGCTAGGTCGCGGGCACCCCAGAGCTTGCCCGGAGTCGGGGGGAGCAGAGTCTCGGCCAGATGGACGAGCCGGCGGATCAGCCGCTGGGGGCGGGCGCCGAAGGCGAGCTCGGCCCGTCTCCCCGTGCCGAAGAGGTTCGTGACGAGCGGGAAGTCCGCGTCCTTGACCTGGGTAAAGAGCAGGGCCGGACCGCCCGCCGCGATCACCCTGCGGTGGATCTCCGGCACCTCCAGCCGGGCATCCACCGGAGCCTCGACCACGGCGAGGTCGCCATCCCGCCGGAGGCGGTCGAGGAAGGTGCGGAGGTCGGGGAAGGTCGGCTCGGACATGGCGGGGGGAGTCTATCCTGACCCCTCACCCCCGTCCCCGGGACAGGGGGTGAGGTCCTACAGCCAGTTTCTGTACAGCTCCGGCCGCCTGTCCTTCCAGAAGAGCTTCCGGGCCGTCGAGCTCGCGCACAGGGACAGATCGACATCCGCGACGACGAGGTCCTCCTCCAGGCTCTTCCCCCGCACGACCACCCGGCCCTCGGGATCGACCACGAACGATTCGCCTGAGAAGTGGAGCCTGCCTTCGAGCCCGACGCGGTTCGCCAGGGCGGCGAAGTAGCCGTTCTGGAAGGCGGCGGTGCGGACCTCGGCCTCGTAGAGGCCATCGGGCCACTCGCCGACCGTCCCTGCCTGGGGGATCACCACCAGCTCGGCCCCGGCCACGCCCAGAGCGCGCATGACCTCGGGATAGTGACGGTCGTAGCAGATCGCCACACCGACTCTGCCTACCCGGGTCTCGTAGACGGGTACCCCTTTGTCTCCGGGATGGTAATAGTCCTGCTCGTGGAACCCTTCGTAGTCGGTGATGTGGACCATCCGGGTGATGCCCAGGAGGGTGCCGTCGGCGTCGAAGACGGGCGAGCTGTCGAAGCGATGCCCTTGGGCAAGCTCGTAAAGGTTGAAGACGGTGACCAGCCCGAGCTCCCGCGCTTTCGCCGCGACCGCATCGGCCGTGGGTCCGGGGATCGGCTCGGCCAGCTTCAGAGCCTCGCGGTCTCCTGGTATCTGGGGGAAGAAGCGGTCGAGGATGACCTCGGGGAAGGCGATCAGGTCGGCCCCCGCCTGCTTCGCCGCGGTCATGGTCTCGAGGGCGCGGATCAGGTTGGCAGACCGGTCCGGTCCGGCGGAGAGCTGGGCGAGGGCGACCCTCATCCCCGCTGAGCCCGGACCTTGAAGGACCAGGTGAACGTGAAGCGCGCCACCACGTTGCCATCGGCAGCCGTACCCACGGTCGGCACCTCGACGGCCACGGCCTCGCCGGTGGCGATCGTCCGCGCTACGGCCTCAAAGAGCTTCGCGCCCTCTTCGCAGGTGAAGGTGGTGACCCCGGTGGCCTTCTTCTCGAAGCTGGCGGTCAAGCCGGTGATGAGCATCGCGACCGGCCTCGGAGCCGACTCGACCGCCGCCATGGCCAGCGCTCCGGTGGACAGCTCCGCCGCCATGCTGAGAGCCGCAAAATAGGTGGAGCGGAAAGGGTTCGTCGATCGCCATCCGTAGGGCACGGTGGCAACGCATCGCTCCTCGTTCAGCTCGCGGAGACGCAGCCCCGCGACCAGCGCGAGCGGCAGCTTCGCGAGGAAGTACCCCCGCATCAGGAGCGGGTTGAGCATCCGGCGGCGCAGCTTCGCAGTGGCCCCGGAGCGGGCTTCGAGAGGCATGCGGGCGGTGGTGGGCTCGATCATGGAGTGAATATACCTCACCCCCTGTCCCCCTCTCCCCTCTCCCACCCTGCCCTCCCCGGGAGAGGGGGAACGTAGCTGAGGCCGCCTTACCTTCGTTCAGTCACATCCGCCCCAGAAACGTCCCCCCTCTCCCGGCGGGGGGTGGAAGGGAGATGGGAGAGGGGGACAGGGGGTGAGGTCCCCTACCACGGAATCTGCCGCCGGTCCCTGAAGAACCCGCCGCTCGGCCCCCCATCCGGGAGCGTCGCCAGCCAGACCGCGGTATCCGCGCCCTTCTCCACCGGCCGCGGCGCTCCCTCGCCGCCCATCTCGGTCTGCACCCAGCCGGGACACATGGTGTTGACGAGCACGTTCGTGCCCCGAAGCTCGTCGGCGAGGATGCGGGTCAATCCGTTCAGGGCGAGCTTGGAAACGCGGTAACTGGCGTAGCCGCCCATCATCTCGGACATGGCTCCCAGGCCGCTCGAGACGTTGACGATGCGGCCGTAGTGGCGCTTCTTCATGATCGGCACCACCACCTGGGAGAGCGCCCAGGGACCCACCACGTTGATCTCCAGCGACTCGTGCACTGCATCGAGCGGGACCGACAATCCCCCGAAGTGGCGGTCGAGGAACACGCCGGCATTGTTGACCAGGACGTCCAGGCCCCCGAAATCGCTCTCCAGGAAGGCGGTCAGCCGCTCGATGTCGGCCGGGTCGGTGACGTCCAGGGGGAAAGAGACCACGTCGCCCTCGAGCCCGGCTGCGGCTTCCCTGGCCTTCTCCTCGACACGCGCCGTCAGCACCACCTTCAGCCCCAGGCGCGCAAGCTGGCGGCAGATCTCCAGACCGATTCCCCGATTGCCGCCGGTCACGACGGCGATCCGCTGCTGATCCATGTACGACCTCCTTCCTTCATTGTAAGAGGAAGGCGGCTCGCGGCTACAGGATCACCTCGAATCCTTCGAACACCGGGTGGCCCGCCAGGGTCCCCTGGGGGGAGCGGGCGTCGCCGTGGGCCTTGCGGAAGGCTTCCGACTCCGTCCAGGCCACGAAGGCGTCGCGCGAGGCCCAGGTCGAGTGGGAGAGATAGGGCGTGATGCCGTCCCGGGTGTCACCGCGGAGGAGGTGGAAGTCCCGGAAGCCTGGGACCTGGTCGAGATAGGAGTTCCGGGTCCGCCAGAGCTCCTCGAAGCCCTGCTCGAACCCGGCGTTCACATGGAAACGGTTCGTCGCGATGTACATCAGTCCAGCAACCCTTTCGCGGTCAGCCATTCTTTGTTGAACTTGGACAGATAGCGCTCGCCCGAGTCGGGAAACAGGGTGACCACGAGGCCGTCCTCGCCCAGCTCGCTCGCCACCTTCCGCGCTCCGGCCGCGGCGGCGCCGCCGGAGGAGCCGGTGAAGATCGACTCCTGCTTCGCCAGGTCGAGCGTCGCCCGGTAGGCGGTCTTGTCGTCGATGGTCACGATGCCGTCGATGTAGTCCCACCAGACCGCGGAGGGCATGAAGTCCTCGCCGATGCCGTCGATCAGGTACTGGTGGATCTGCTCCTCGGGCGGCAGCTCGCGGTGCTCGAAGTAGTAGGCGTAGACGCTGCCCACCGTGTCCACCCCGATCACCTTGACGTCCGGGTTCTGCTCCTTGAGGTACTTGGCCGCGCCGCTGATCGTGCCGCCGGTGCCGACGCCCACGACCCAGTGGGTGACCTTGCCGTCGGTCTGGCGCCAGATCTCGGGACCGGTGGTGCGGTAGTGGGCCTCGGGGTTGGCCTGGTTGTAGTACTGGTACGGCAGGTAGGCCCCTTCCTCGTCGCGGAGGCGCTCGGCCACCTTGTAATAGGAGCGCGGGTCGTCCGCGGCCACGTTGGTGGGGCAGGTGAGCACGCGGGCGCCCATGGCTTCGAGCAGGGCGATCTTCTCCTTGGGGATCTTGTCCGCCGCGGTGCAGATCAGCTTGTAGCCACGCAGGTTCGCGGCCATGGCCAGGCCCATGCCGGTGTTGCCCGACGTGGGCTCGACGATGGTGCCGCCGGGCTTGAGCTGCCCCGACCGCTCGCCTGCCTCGATCATGGCGATGCCGATGCGGTCCTTCACGCTGCCGCCGGGGTTGAAGTACTCGACCTTGCCGGCCAGGGTGGCCGGCCCGGGGAAGAAACGGCCCAGCCGCACGAGCGGCGTGTTGCCGAGGGTCTCCAGGATGTCGTTGTAGATTTCCATTCAGTCGGTCTCCATGAACTGCTGCGCAAGCTTCTGGGCCTCGGCTTCGGCGAAGCGCGCTCCGCTCAGGTTGGCGAGGATCGCCACGACGATCCTCTCTTCAGGGTAGATCAGGATGAAGGCCCTCCCGCCTTCGATCGCGCCGCCGTGATGCAGGAACCGCCGTCCCGCGCCGTCCCTGCCGATCCGCCAGCCGATCCCGACGCCGGTCTCTTCTCCGGCGGAGTTGCGCTGCGAGGTGAAGAGGAGGCTCCGGGTTTCGGGCTTCAGATACCCGTCCCGCAGGTGGGCCGAGCCGAAACGGACCAGGTCGCCGGCGGTCGAAAGGTACCCGGCCGAGGGCCACTTGTAGCTGCTGTCGATCGCCCGCTCGTTGGAGAGGCTGCCGGCGAGGGTGCCGTCGGACTCCCGGCGGTAGAAGCGGACGCGGCGCTCGACGATCCGCGCCGGATCGTCCAGCAGCGTGCTCTTCAGCTCCAGCGGCTGGATCACCAGCTCGTCGACCGCGGCGCCAAAGTCCTTCCCGTGCGCGCCCTCGACCACGACTCCGAGCAGGTTGTAGCCGTAGCTCGAGTAGAGGTAGGTGCCGGGAGGGTGGATCAGGGGATCATTCTGGAAGATCGCAAGCCCCTCGGCCAGGCGCTCGTAGCGCCGGACGGGCAGTTGGAAGTCCTGCGGGGCGTAGTGGCGGATGCCCGCGAGGTGACCGGCGAGCTGGCGGGGGGTAACCGGATGCCCCTTCTCCGGAAACGAGGGGACGTAGCGCTGGACCGGCGCGTCGAGGTCGAGCTTGCCCGTCTCGGCGAGCCGGGCCACGGCCGCAACGGTGATCAGCTTGGAGATGCTCCCCAGGCGGAAGCGGCTTTCGGGCGAGACCGGGACCTGGTTCTCCAGATCGGCGAGGCCGAAGCCCTCGGCCCAGACGACCTTGCCGCCGACGGCGACCGCCGCGGACAGGCCGGGGCTGCCAGTCTGCGACCGCAGCTCCTCCATCATGGTCCGGGCGCGTTGCGCCGCCGGGGGTGTCTGGGCCTGGAGCAGCGCCGCGCAGACAACCAGCAACAGGATCCCTTTGCGGGAGGTCATGGTCATTCTCATAGAGTGGTTCGGGGGGCGCGCCTCGCGGGCCGGGGGATGCTAGCACAGCGGCGACGCGCGAAACCCGGGCCGCGACCCGCGTCGCGGAGGAGGTTCTATATAGAACCCCGCTCGCGTCATATAGATCCTGCCCCGCGACCCGCGTCGCAACAGAGGTTCTATATAGAATTTCTCTTGAGTCATATAGATCCCGAGCTGCGACGCGCGTCGCGGCCCAGGATCTATATAGAACTTCGCGATTCTTATATGACGCGGGAGAGGAGAGGCGAGCCGCCTCTCCTCAGTTCTTCTCTTCCCAGTCCCAGAAATAGTCCTTGTTGGTGAGCACGGCCTCTTCCTCGCGGCTCTGCTCGTCCTCGGCCGTTTGGGTGCCCTCCTCCGGGACGATCTCGCCGCGGATGACCGCGAGCTGCTCCACCAGGTCCTCGGCCTCCCGATCCCAGTAGTCCCGAGTTCCGAACTGGGGCCAGGCGGCGGGGAAGGCCGGGTCGTGCCAGCGCTTGGCGAGCCAGGCCGCGTAGTGGACGATGCGCAGCCCGCGGAGCGCCTCGATCAGACCCAGGGTGGTCCGGTCGAAGATCCGGAACTGCTCGTAGCCCTCCAGGAAGACCTCTCTCTGGCGCAGGGTCCAGTCGTCGCGGCCGGGGAGGGCGAGCCAGAGATCCTGGACCGCGGGGCCGATCACCATGTCGTCGAAGTCCAGGACGCGGAGGACGCCGTCCCGGTTCAAGACGTTCCCCAAATGGAGATCGCCGTGGAGACGGTGGACGGGGACGTTCTTCATCATCCTGTCCGCCAGGTCGGCGATGGCGAAGGCCGTGTCGAAGTAGTGGTTGCGGACGTGGCGCGGCAGCACGTCGTGCTCGGTGAGCCAGTCCACGTTGGCGCGGATGTACGTGTCCGCGTTCAGTTGCAGGCGGTGCTCGGCCGGGCGGCGGACGGCCACGTTGTGCATCCGGCCGACGAGCATGCCCAGGCGGCGGGCCGCGGCATCGTCGAGCTCGTCGGGGGCCCGGCCGCCGCGGCGGTCGGAGAGGGCGTAATAAATACCCTCGATCTGCCGCAGGGTGCCGCCCTCGGGGAACGGTCTCATGGTGCAGATGGGAAGCTCCTCGGCGGCGAGGTCGTCGAGGAACTGGTGCTCTTCGAGGATCTGCTCCTCGCTCCAGCGGCCGGGGCGGTAGAACTTGGCGACGACCCGGGTGCGGTCCGCCAGCTCGACCTCGTAGACCCGGTTTTCAAAGGAGTTCAGGGGGTAGCAGACAGGGTTGCAGCGCAATCCCCCGGCCTCGACAGCAGAGAGCACCTTCTCGGGAGTGAGGGACAGGAACAGGCCGGTGGTCTCATCGTGCTTCATGGGGTCCAGGGTAACATGGGCGAGCGATGCGCCTGGCCGACCTAGTCACCACCTCCCGGCAGGTCGCGGAGACCCGCGCCCGCTCGGTAAAAACCGCGGCGCTGGCTGATCTCCTCCGGCGCCTCGAACCCGAGGAGATCGATCCGGCCGTGGCCTGGCTCTCCGGCCACCTGCGCCAGGGGAGGATCGGGCTGGGACCGGCTGCGATCCGGGGCGCGTCGCCGGGGACCGCGGCTCCGGAGCCGTCGTTGGAGATCGGCGAGGTGGATGCCACCTTCGACCGGATCGCCGGGGTGACGGGCGCGGGCTCCACGGCCGAGCGGGCGCGCCTCCTCTCCGGCCTTCTCTCCCGAGCAACGTCTGAGGAGCAGGGCTTCCTGGTGCGCCTCCTCTATGGAGAGCTGCGGCAGGGGGCGCTCGCCGGGTTGGTGGCCGAGGCCCTGGCTACCGCGGCGGAGATCCCCGCGGACGAGGTCCGGCGGGCCCTGATGCTGGCCGGGGAGCTGCCCCTGGTGGCGAAGGCTGTCCTTCTAGAAGGCCGTGCCGGATTGGCGCGGTTCCGCCTGGAGCTCTTCCGACCGCTTCAGCCTATGCTGGCCCAGGCCGCGGGGGACGTCTCCGAAGCGCTCGAGCGGCTCGGGGAGGCGGCCCTGGAGCTGAAGCTCGATGGCGCCCGGGTCCAGGTCCACAAGGCGGGAGGCGACGTCCGGGTCTACTCGCGGCGGGGCAACGACGTGACCCAGGCCGTGCCCGAGCTGGTGGAGTCGGTCCTGGCCCTGCCCGCCCAGCAGCTCCTCCTGGACGGCGAGGTGATCGCGCTGCGTCCGGACGGCACGCCCCACCCTTTCCAGATCACCATGCGCCGCTTCGGCCGCAAGCTGGATGTCCCCCGGATGCGGGAGGAGCTGCCGCTGACCCCCTTCTTCTTCGACCTCCTCCACCTGGACGGAGCCGACCTCCTCGACCGTCCCGCCGGCGAGCGCTTCGCCGCACTGGGGGAGTCAGTCTCCGATCTCGCCGTGCCGCGCATCGTGACCGCGGACTCCGAGGAGGCGGACGCCTTCTTCGAGGAGGCGCTGCGCCGGGGCCACGAAGGGATCATGGCCAAGGCCGTGAACGCCCCGTACGAAGCGGGCCGGCGTGGCTTCTCCTGGCTCAAGGTCAAGCCCGCGCACACCCTGGACCTGGTCGTCCTCGCCGCCGAGTGGGGCAACGGCCGCCGGCAGGGCTGGCTCTCCAACCTCCACCTGGGAGCGAGGGACCCGGTCAACGGCGGCTTCGTCATGCTCGGCAAGACTTTCAAAGGCTTGACCGACGAGATGCTGATCTGGCAGACCAAGCGCTTCCAGGAGCTGTCCCTGGGCACGGACGGCTGGGTGGTCCACCTGCGTCCCGAGCTGGTGGTGGAGATCGCCTTCAGCGACGTCCAGGAGAGCCCCCACTACCCCGGAGGCATGGCCCTCCGCTTCGCCCGGGTCAAGCGCTACCGGGAGGACAAGACAGCGGAGGAGGCGGATACGGTGGAGACGGTGAGGAGGATCTTTGGGGGTAGGCGGGAGTAAGATCTCTTGACAATGGCCACCGATCCCCAGCAGTTCACCGAGCTCGCCCAGTTCGTGATCGACGAGCGCTCCGTGCGGATGCTCGAGCGCGAGTATTGCCTGGAGAACGACGTGGTCGTGCTCGGGGTGGTAGACCGGACGAAGGGCGATCCGGTGACGGTGGGGATGCTCGATCCCTCCAGGAGAGCGCTCGTCCACCAGGTGTCGCGGGCCCTCGGGCGGCCCGTGAAAGCCGTGCGGCTCAACGCCTGGGAGATCCGCCGCGCCCTGGATCAGGGCCATGGCATCGCCGAGGAGGAGAGCAGCCGCCTTACCCTCCGGCCCATCCGCGACATCTCCTTCGAGCGCGATGGCGAGGTCCCGGAGATGCTCGACGAGATCCTCGGCCGCGCCGTGGAGCTGCGGGCGAGCGACGTCCATATCGAGACCTATGAAGATGACGTGGACGTCAGGTTCCGCGTCGACGGCGTGCTGCGGCAGGTCGCCACCCCCCTCTCCCGGGAGAACATCCAGGGGGTGCTCAACCGGCTGAAGGTGCTCTCCGGGCTCGACGTGGCCGAGCGGCGCAGGGCCCAGGACGGACGCATCCAGGCTACGTTCCATACCGGTCGGGATGAGCGCCGTGAGGTCGACTTCCGCCTGTCCATCGTCCCCGGTCCGTTCGGAGAGGACGCCGTCCTCCGCATCCTGGACAGCGCCGCGCCCCTCCCCCTGGAGAAGCTCGGCCTCGACGACGCCGAGCTCGCCACGTTCGAGCGCCTGATCGCGAACCCCGAAGGGCTCATCCTGGTCACCGGCCCCACCGGCAGCGGCAAGACCACCACCCTCTACGCCGCCCTCCACCGGATCAACTCGCCGGAGAACAAGATCCTCACCGTCGAGGATCCCATCGAGTACCACTTCCTGAAGACGAACCAGAAGCAGGTCTCGATGCATATGGGCTTCGCGGATTACGCCCGCGCCTTCATGCGCCAGAACCCGGACGTCATCCTGATCGGCGAGATCCGGGACGAGGACACCGCGAGCGCCGCGGTCCGCGCCGCGCAGACCGGTCACCTGGTGCTCTCGACCCTGCACACGACCGACGCCGTGCGCACGATCTCCCGGCTCCTCACCCTGGGGATGGACCCCGGCCTGATCGCCGGCTGCCTGCTCGGCGCGCTCTCTCAAAGATTGCTGCGCAAGCTCTGCCCGCACTGCCGGGTGGAGACGGAGCCCGGCTCCCGGGAGGCGCAGCGCCTGGGCCTGTCCGGGGAGGACGGGCCGTTCTACCGCGCCCAGGGCGCTCCGGGCTGCCCGACGTGCGGCGGAGCCGGCTACAGAGGGAGGATCGGCGTCTACGAGCTGTTCGTGGTGGACAGCGAGATGGCCGATCTCGTGGCGGAGCACGCGCCCATCCACCAGATCCGCGCCGCCGCTCTGGCCAGGGGGATGAAGACCCTCCTCCACGATGCCGTCCGGAAAGCCCGGCTCGGCATTACCTCCCTCGAGGAGATCCTGCGGACGGTCCCCTACCGGATCCTGGCGGGGCAGTGATGCGCGTCCTCACTCCCGACATCATGAACCGGCTCTTCGAGGTCACCGACGCCCTCGAGGTGAGCCGCGAGGCCATCCAGGTCCCCCTCGTTCTGGAGGGGGAGGGTCAGGTCCGGCGGCTCAAGAACGGCAGGATCGAGATCACCCTGCCGGATACCGACGACCTCGGGCCGTTCCTCTCCGCCCTCCCCGAGCGCCTGCGGGCACTGGACTAGATTCTCCGCAAGCACCCGCTTTTCAAAAAATATCGACCTCCTGTTGCCAGCCGTGCAATTCGGCGGCTCGTGCTCCCACTTAGTAGTTAACCAACAAGGAGGTGTGAGAATGTTGAATCTGATCACCGGTCAGTATGCCTTTGTCGCCAAGGTCGCTGTCTCCAACATGGACAATAGTGTTCAGTGGTACACGACCAAGCTCGACTTCGTGGTGGACCGCCGCTTCGTGGCCAATCCGTATTGGATGCAGCTCAACATGCCGGGCCTCCCGCGGGTTGCCATGGGCCTCTCTGCGGACACCCCCTATACCTCCTCTCCCCATCCTGGCCCCGATCCTGTGGCCACCTTCGTAGTGGCCGACATCAAACTGGCAAGACAGACGCTGATCGATCGCGGTGTCGACACCATGAGCAAGATCCAGGACGTCGGACAGGGGGTTTACCTTGCCTTCTTCCAGGACCCGGACAAGAACTGGCTCGGTCTCCGCCAGAACTCGCCCCAGGAGCCCAAGCCGTCGGAGGTCGGTTGGCAGCCCGGCCAGGATTGATCCTTCCCGGCTGAAGCAGTGCACGAGCCCCCGGTCTGCGCGACGCGGATCGGGGGCTCCCCCTTCAGACCTGGACGACCTCGCTCCCTTCCTCTTCTCTCCCGGACCGCCTGCGGACGTTGGAATAGGTTACAATCCGCCGCCCGGCAGTTACCCGGCAGTTCCCGCCGGTCCCGAATCTACAAAAACCCAGGAGCAGCACCATGGCAGAGCAGTACATCTATGTAATGAAGGACCTCCGGAAGATCTACCCGCCCAACCGGGAGGTCCTCAAGGGGATCTGGCTGTCGTTCTTCCCCGGCGCCAAGATCGGCGTGCTGGGCCTGAACGGGGCCGGCAAGAGCACGCTGCTCAAGGTCATGGCCGGCGAGGTCAAGGAGTTCGGCGGCGAGGCCTGGGCGGCCAAGGGCGCCCGCGTCGGCTACCTCTCCCAGGAGCCGCGCCTCGATCCGGGCAAGAACGTCCTCGGCAACGTCGAGGAAGGCGTCGCCGACATCCGCGCCCTGCTGGACAGGTACGACGCGATCAACGCCCGCTTCGGGGAGCCCATGTCCGACGAGGAGATGGACAAGCTCATGGCCGAGCAGGGGCGGGTCCAGGACCAGATCGAGGCGGTGAACGCCTGGGAGATCGACCGCACCCTGGAGATTGCCATGGACGCCCTCCGGCTGCCGCCGCCGGACGCCGAGGTCGACAAGCTCTCAGGCGGTGAGCGGCGGCGCGTGGCCCTCTGCCGCCTGTTGCTCCAGAAGCCCGATCTGCTCCTCCTCGACGAGCCCACGAACCACCTCGACGCCGAGTCCGTGGCCTGGCTGGAGCGCTACCTGGCCGAGTACCCGGGCACCGTGGTGGCCGTGACCCACGACCGCTACTTCCTCGACAATGTGGCCGGGTGGATCCTGGAGCTCGACCGGGGCCAGGGGATCCCCTGGAAGGGGAACTACTCCTCCTGGCTGGAGCAGAAGGCGGAGCGCCTGGAGCAGGAGGAGAAGGCCGAATCGAGCCGCCGCCGCACCCTGGAGCGCGAGCTCGAATGGGTGCGCATGTCCCCCCGCGCCCGCCAGGCGAAAGGAAAAGCCCGGCTCAACCAATATGAGAGGCTCCTCGCCGAGGACCGCGAGCACGAGAAGCGCGCCGAGACCAACGAGATCCACATCCCCTCCGGACCCCGCCTGGGAGACCTGGTGGTGGAGGCGAAGAGCCTGCGCAAGGGGTATGGCGACAACCTGCTCATCGAGGACCTCTCCTTCGCCCTGCCGCCGGGCGGCATCGTGGGGGTGATCGGCCCGAACGGCGCGGGCAAGACGACCCTGTTCCGCATGATCGTGGGCCAGGAGCAGCCGGACGCCGGCAGCCTCCGGCTCGGCGACACGGTCAAGATCGCCTACGTGGACCAGAGCCGCGACTCGCTCCAGGGGGAGATGCTGGCCTGGGAGGCGATCTCCGACGGCCGGGACGTGGTGGTCCTCGGCAACCGGGAGGTCCCGGCCCGCTCCTACGCCGCGGCCTTCAACTTCAAGGGAGCCGACCAGCAGAAGCGGGTCAAGGACCTCTCGGGCGGCGAGCGCAACCGCCTCCATCTGGCTCGCACCCTCAAGGCGGGCGGCAACCTACTCCTGCTGGACGAGCCGACGAACGACCTCGACGTCGACACCCTGCGCGCCCTGGAGGAGGCCCTCCTCTCCTTCGCCGGCTGCGCCGTGGTCATCAGCCACGACCGCTGGTTCCTCGACCGGATCGCGACGCACATCCTCGCCTTCGAGGGCAACTCGCAGGTGGTCTGGTTCGAGGGCAACTACGAAGCCTATGAGGAAGACCGCAAGCGGCGCCTCGGCGCCGAGGCCGACCAGCCGCACCGCATCAAGTACAAGCGTTTGACCCCCGCCTGAACCGGCTCTCTCGGATCGATTCCGTCCTCCGGCCCCCTCTCCCCCGCGCAGGCGGGGGAGAGGGTTGGGGAGAGGGGGGATGGGATCAAGTGGCATCGTGCTTGCAGTTCATATTTGCGGGCATAGAGCGGTGTTGGGGCGGAGGGCTCGACGACGTGCCGATCTCTTGAACGACTCGCGAGCCACTCCAGGGCGGAGCGCGAACCAGCAACAGCCCTTCCCCCTGATGCCGCAAGAAGTTACCGAGTGGAGGCTCCCCTGAGAGGGCGGACTCCAGAGAGCAAGAAACCCCCTTTTTGGGAACGGAGAGGAGCAAACACCATGAAGAGAATCATCTTTTCCATCCTGGCCATCTTCCTTCTGACAGCCGGCGCCGTTATGGCGCAGGGTCCGAACACGACCGCCCCGGGGCCCACGCAGCAGCTTGAGCCGGGCCAGAACAGCAACAACCTGCCCAACCCGGGCAACCCCCAGACCGATCTCAGCCAGCCGAACGAGCCGGCCCCGGTCACCGGCACCACCGGCACCACCACCGGCGCCACGACCCTCCAGAATGAGACCGAGGACGCCGAGGGCATGGATGTCGACATCGACACCGGCGAGCGCGCCGAGGGTGCCGTGGACGTGGACGTGAGCACCACGGCCGACTCCGACACCGATGCCTCTGGCATCGACGAGACCGGCACCGAGACCACCACCGGCACCTATGACGACACCACCGACACCGGTGCCCTGCCGGACACCGCGGGCGAGATGCCGCTGCTGATCCTGGCCGGCCTGCTGGCCCTGGCGTCGGCCTTCATGGTCCGGGTCGCCCGGCGCGCCTAACGGCTGCGCTACTCTTCCAGAATGGCACGTCGAGTCACCTGGCGCTCTCACAGCGCCAGGTGACGTTGTTTAGGGACCATGGATATCTCTACGAACCCCGAAAAAAGAGACTCGCGATCCCGCTGGATCTGGCTGGAAAGAGCCCTGTTCCTGGCCGGGATCCTGTGCCTGGGCATCTTCGCCTGGTCCTGGATCGACACCCGCCTGTTCGAGAGGCAACAGAACGAGCGGCTGGAGCAGGCCCTGTCCGCGCCGGCCACATCGCCCCGGACTCCCCGGCCCGTGAACCGGTCCCCGCAAAGACCGGCCGCGGAGACGGACTCGTTCGCGTCCTTCGAGGAAGGGGCCGAGGCCGTTCAGGAGAAGAGCCGGAAGGAGCCCCCGCCGCTCGCCGCGGACGAGGGGGACCTGGTCGGCCGCATCGAGGTCCCGCGCCTCGGCGTCTCCGCCATCGTGCTCGAAGGCGTGGGCAAGCGCACCCTGCGCCGGGGTGCAGGCCACATCCCCGCCACCGCCCGGCCGGAGGAGGGGGAAGGCAACGTCGGCATCGCGGCGCATCGGGACAGCTTCTTCCGCGGCCTCAAGGACATCCGTAAGAAGGACAAGATCGAGCTGACCACCCTCGACGGGACGTTCCAGTACGAGGTGGAGTGGACCCGGATCGTCCAGCCCGAGGATGTCTCCGTGCTCGAGCCCACGGACGAGCCGGTCCTGACCCTGGTCACCTGCTATCCCTTCTACTACGTGGGCTCCGCGCCCAAGCGCTTCATCGTCCGCGCCCGGAAGGATACGGATTCGGCCGCGGAGTGACGGTGAGCTAAACTCGGCGGTATGCACCGGGTCTGGCTCGCCTTGCTGGCGACCACCGTCCTCTCACTGCCCGCTTCCGCAGCGGGCGGGGAGATGGCTCGCCTCCTATCCCCGGTCTCCGGGGCCGAGCTGACGGCAGGCTCCTTCGCCACGATCGAGTGGGAGGGGCTCGCCCTCCCGCCCGGCGCTCACGAGTGGGAGGCGTTCCTCTCCTTGGACGGCGGCCGGACCTGGCCGCTGCGCGTCACCCCTCACCTGGACATCTCGATCCGGCGCTTCTCCTTCCGGGTTCCGGACCTCCCGGCCCGCGATGCCCGGGTCATGCTGCGCTTTGGCGACGAGCGGGAAGAGGTGGGGATGGTGGCGCCGCAGCGGTTGTCGGTCACCGGAGGAGCTTTCCGGGATGTCTGGGCTCCGAGCCGGGTGCTCTCGCGGGGTGAGAAGGCCCGCGAGGGAGGAGAGGGGGTCGTCGTCTGGGTCGAGGGCTCCCTGGACGGCGGAGACCTGCGCGAGGTCGTGGCCATGGACCCCTCCGCCTCGCTTCACGGGGTCCACGCCGCGGATCTCCTCGTGCTCCCCCTGGGCGCGCCTGTCTCCCCCACGGAGAGCCTCCCGTCGCCCTCCGCCTCGCCGGAACCGACGCCAAGGCCGGTCTTCCAGGCTGTCGAGAAACGGGAGCCCCGGCCCGCACCGGTGCCTGTCCGCCTCCTGACCCACCGCTTCAACGAATAGACCGAGACACCGCGTCGCGTTTTCGCCCGCACCGTCGCCTCAACCGGGGCGAGGTGTGAATGCACACGTGTCGATTGCGATCGAGGTCTGTCATGCGAAAAGTTTCAGGGGCCCTCTGCGGCCCGTTCCTCTTTTTCCTTCTGCTCTTCTCTCCCGCCCTCGCGGGAGCGTTCGACGGGCTGCTGCTCCGTCCCGACGGCAGCCCCGCGGCCGGCTACCAGGTGTCGGTGGTCGGCCTCCCCATCTCCGTGACCGCGGACGCGGAGGGCCGCTTTCGGATCTCTCCCGATCCCGCGCTCCCCTTCCGCCTGGTGGCGACCAGCCCCGGGGGCGAGGTGTCCGCGCCGATCGAGGTCACAACCCTCCCGGAGACGGGCTCGTTCGAAGCCATCATGCCGGCCACCTTCCAGGACAGCGTCACCGTGACCTCGGGCGTGGCTCCGGGCCTGGAGACCCCTCCGGCCGCGGCCACCACGACCGTCGGCAAGGAAGACCTGGAGCAGCGCCGGCCTCACCGGCTGGTGGATGCCGTCCAGGGCATTGCCGGCGTCTCTCGCTCCGAGGAGGGGCCGACCGGCGTGCCGGCCATCCGCGGGCTCACCCGCGGCCGGACCCTGGTGCTGCTCGACGGCGCCCGGGTGACCACCGAGCGCCGGGCCGGAGCCTCGGCGGCCTACGTCGATCCCTTCACTCTCGCGTCCGTCGAGATCGCCCGCGGGCCCGGCTCTGTTGCCTATGGGTCGGACGCCTTCGGCGGAGTCATCAACGCCAGCTCCCGCTACCCCGACCCGGGGAGTCCCATGTCGCTCAGCTACAGCCTCAACTCGGGCCTCGGCGGCGACGACGAGGATTCGTTCGGCGTGGAGGCGTCGGGCGATCTCCTGGGCGGCGCCCTGCTCGGCCAGTTCCACATGCGGAAGGCCGGGGAGGCGGAGTCCGCGGACGGCGACAGCATCTTCAACTCCGCCTACGAGGACCGCGGGGGGGCCGTGCGCTACGCGGTTGACACACCCGCCGGCCGGCTGCGGGCGGGCTTCGCGCTGTCGGACGGCTATGACATCGGCAACCCGGCCGTGGATTCGAACGTGACCCGGGCGTTCTATCCGAAGGAAAGCTCGCGGCGCTTCAACCTCGCCCTCGACTCCGGGCAGGTGGGCGGCTGGGAAAACTTGGAGATGGCCCTCTTCCTGGGCAACTACCGGCTGGCGCTCACCCGCGACCGGCTCCCGACCGAGACGGTAACCCGCCGCATCGACCGCTCGGACACCCGGTCCGACGACGGCTCCCTCCGCGCGGTGGGCACGCGCCCCGTCCTCGGCGGCCGTCTTCAGGTGGGAGCGGAGGTCGTCGCCCGCTTGAACCTGGAGTCCACGACCAAGCGCGAGACCTTCGACCTGGCGGGGAACCAGACCGGCATCACGACCCCTCCCGCCATCGACGACGCGCAGCGGACCGACACCGGCCTCTTCGTCTCCTACGACCGCTCGCTGGGTGCCCGCAACCTGATTTCGGCCGGCGTGCGGGGCGACCGGATCGAGAGCGAGAACCGGGGCGGCTTCTTCGGCGACCGCTCGGCCTCCCACAGCGCCCTGTCCGGCTACGCGGCATTCACCTCCAACCCGGTCTCGAACGTAACGACCAGTCTGCAGATCGCCCGCGGCTTCCGCGATCCCACGCTGTCCGACCGCTTCTTCCGTGGTCCCACCGGCCGCGGCTTCGTCACCGGCAACCCGGACCTGGACCCGGAGCGGAGCCTGCAGTACGACGGCTCCGTGCGCTGGACGATCGGACGCGGCTCCGTGGCCGCTTTCGGCTATCTCTACAAGATCGACGACCTGATCGAGCGCTTCAGCGACAACGGCGCCGACTTCTTCTTCCGCAACCGGGGCGAGGCCGAGATCCGCGGGTTCGAGATCGAGGGCCAGACTCCCCTGGGCAGCGGCTTCACCCTGGAGCTCGCCATCACCGCGACGAAGGGCGAGGCGGATGGAGGAGAGCCCATCGACGACATCCCGGCGCGCGGCGGGTTCGCCACCGTGCGCTGGGCGGACGAGCGCCACTTCGCCTACGTGCGCGGCGCGTCGTTCCAGCGCGACGACCGGCCGGGACCGATCGAGGTGGAGCGGCCGGGGTATACCACTGTCGAGCTGGGCGCCGGCTGGCATCTCTCCGACTACGCGGAGCTGCGCCTCGTCGGCCGCAACCTGACCGACGAGCGCTTCTGGGAGAGCGCGGACGAGACCGCCACCCTGGCGCGGGGCAGGAGCTTCGCGCTGGGAATCGTAGGAAAGATCTGATGTAGGGGCAAAGCGCCGTTCTCCTCAGCCTCTCGGCCGATCTTCCCGGCCGCTCGGAGAGCCCGCTGAACCATTCGGCCTCCCCGGGAGGGCGGCTCATGCGCATTTGTTTTGAAATGAAATCGTACAGGCACTCACTCTGGTCGAGGACTGGACACTGCGCTCCAGCATCCAGCCGGATGCCGTGCCGGCGTCCGTGCGCCAAATTCGCGGAGGTCGCTGATGATGATCAGAAGGTCAAGCCTGCCGTATTCCGTGTTTTTCCTCGCCTTGGTCCTCGCCGCGGGGAGTGCCATGGCCGTGCCCCCAAACCCAAACCATAACTTCTGCTGGAACAAGTGCACGCCGGGCGTAAGCTGCACCACCTCTTGTGAAGGAATCCTGGGCCCGACCACCTGCGGCGCGCACAACGGCGCTCCGGCCAACGACCTCGACAGCGATGGCGTCGCCAATGCCAGCGACAACTGCGCCTGCGTCTCGAACAGCAACCAGGCGAACTGCGATGGCGATGCTTTCGGCGATGTCTGTGACTCCCGCAACGAGCTCTGGGTGTTCGTCACCGACCTCGGTGCTTGCGAGTGGGATTCCCACGTCGACTGGACCGAATTTGACATCGACCTTTACGGGACCAGGCGCTATCAGAACCTTTGCACCAACAGCTTCTGCTATGATCGTTACAAGATCACATCCGGAAGCTGCAGTTACAATCTTGGCTGCGGGTCCAGCGCTGGCGATTGCTGCGATTGCCTGTTCGGTAATGCGTGTTATCCCAGCATTACCTGCGGCAGTCCAGCGTGTCCATTCTGACCGGCGACAGAGGCAGGCGGACGACGAGCTCGCTCCCCCTGCCCGGGCCCTCGCTCCTCGCCTCCACCTCGCCGCCGTGCATCTCGACCAGGCGGCGGACCAGGGTCAGGCCGATCCCGAGCCCGCCGCCGGAGCGGTCCAGGCTCTGCTCGCCCTGGATGAACAGGTCGAAGATCCGCGGCAGCAGCTCCGGCTCGATGCCGGTCCCGTTGTCGCGGACGCACACGGCCGCCCACCCGTCCTCCTCCCAGGCCGAGACCTCGATCCGGCCGCCCGGCTCGGTGTACTTGGCGGCATTGCGGACCAGGTTGCCGAGCACCTGCTCCAGCCGGGTCACGTCGGCGCGAAGGGGGAGCGGGCCGTGAGGGAGATCCACCCTCAGCTCGTGGCTCTTCGCCTCCACCATCGGCCGCGTCATCTCCACCGCGTTCCGCACCGCCTCCTTCAGGTCCATGGGCTGGAGCCGCAGCTCGATCTTGCCGCGGGTGATCCGCGAGACGTCCAGGAGGTCGTCCACGAGCCGGACCAGGTGCTGGATCTGGCGCTGGATGACCCCCGCGGCGCGCTGCAGGGTCGGCTGGGCCGGGCCGGTCTGGTCCAGCACGTAGGAGGCGTTGGCGATGGCCCCGAGCGGGTTGCGCAGCTCGTGGGCGAGCATCGCCAGGAACTCGTCCTTGCGGCGGTCGCTGTCGGCGAGGGTGTCGGCGCGGGCGCGCAGCTCCTCGGCGAGCCGCTCGCTCTCCCGGGTGCGGGCGGCGAGGCGGTCGCGCATCTCCCGGAAGGCTGCCGCGAGCCGGGCCACCTCGGTGATGTTGCTGCTCTCCAGCGGCGCCGCCGGCACCCCGGGGTTCCCCGCCGTCAGCTCGCCCACGGCATCCGCGAGCGTGCCCAGGGGGCGGGCGATGACCCGTGCCACGATGATCCCTCCCATCACCGCCAGCGGCACCACCACCAGCAGCAGGACGAACGCGAAGTCCCGGCCTCTGCGCACGCCGGCCAGGGCCGAGCCCCGCGCCTTCTCTACCGCCACCACCCAGTCGAGCCCCGGCACCCGCGCGAAGGCGGCGATGCGCCGCGCCAGGGCGGGCACCCGGCCGTGCCGGAAATCCACGTCCCAACGGGCCGGCAGCTTCGCCAGCCCGTCGCTCTGCTCGCTGCTGGCAATGATCCGACCGTATCCGTCGGCGAGGTAGACGTTCGAGCCCGGCCGGGTGATCCGGCGCGCCAGCAGCTCCGCGTCGAAGCCGGTCACCAGGACACCTCCCATCCGGCCGTCCTGCCGCTGGATCGGCGCGCTCAGGAGCAGGAGCGGCCGCTCTCCGCCCACCAGGCGGATGGGGACGCCGCTCCGCTCCTGGCCGCGCAGGTCTGAGGCCACGCCGCGCCAGTCGCCGATGTCCAGGGGCACCTCGCCGATGGAGGCGAGGACCGTCCCGGCGGTGTCCAGGGTGACGAAGCCGGCGACGTCCGGGTACGACGGACGGCTCGCTTCCAGGAGCGCGCGCTGGATCACGGGCTCCAGGGGCAGGCGGCCGGCCAGGCTGGCGACCACGGCGGCCCGGGCGCCGTTGAGCTGAACATAGTCGGCGACGTTGCGCGCGATGGACTGGGCCTCGACGCGCCGCGTCTCCAGCACCTGGGTCGTGGCCAGCCGCTCCTCCTGCGTGGTGGCGACCGCGGCCGTGAGCACGAGCGCCACCGAGGTCGCGGTGGCCAGGGCGAAGGCCAGGCGGGTGCGCAGGGCCGAAGGATCGAGGGAAGCGAGCTGGCGGATGAGCCACGGCAGCAGGGCCAGCGCCAGCCCGCACCCGCAGTACAGGACGACGCCGGTCCAGGCCCGGCTCGGCAGGGAGAAGGCCAGGCCGAAGAGGATGAAGGCCGCGCCGCCGGCAAGATGGGCGAGCCAGAGGAACCGGGAGGACGGCTGCCGGCGGAGCTGCGCCGAGATCACCAGCCCGCCTCCCAGCAGCAGCGCCAGCCCGGCGGGGAGCTGGTGAGGGCGCACCAGGTCGAAGTACGGGCTCCGGAGCAGCGCGGGCAGACCGACGAGGAGCAGCCCCTGCAGCACGCCGACAAAGCCCATGAGCAGGGCGAAGAGGTCGTTGCCGGGGACCTCCCCCTCGTCCAGGAGCGAAGCCCGCCTCAGCATGCCGGCGATCAACGTCCCGATGCCCAGCACGCCGAAGGCGATCATCCCCGTCCAGGCCTGGTTCAGCATGAAGGAAGCGGACAGCGCCAGCAGCGTGACCCCGGCGAGGCCGTGCCCGAGCAGGACGACTGCCCTCCGGGGACGCAGGATGGCGACCGAGAGCAGCCCGACGCCGGCGGCCAGCGCGGCCATTCCCCAGAGGCTCCGGTAGGGGTTCAACGCCGAGTACACCGCGGCGCCGAAGCGGTGCGGGGCCACGAGCATGAAGGCGCCCACGAAGAAGCAGTAGAGACCCAGGATCCAGCGCAGGCTCTTGGCGCTCAAAGTCCTAGCGAGCTTTGGCAAAGGCTTCAAAAACCCTCCTCCTCCCGTGGAGCTGCAAGGATACAGAACTCTGGCTACAATCCCTCCGTACTTCTGGGAAACCATGGAGGCTTGACCGATGCGGAGACGACCCGGACTGACTTTGCCCATCCTCGCCCTTTTCCTGGCGGCCGCTTCGCCGGCGCCTCCGGCCGCCCCGCTGCTGGGGTTCAGCGAGGAGCGGGCCGCCCAGCAGCGCGATCTCGAGTCACGCTTCGACTCCCAGCTCAAGGCCGAGAACCTGCGCGAGTGGATGCGGCGCATGGCCTCCCGGCCTCATCACGTGGGCTCCTCCCACGGCAAGGCCAATGCCGAGTTCATGGCCGGGCTCTTCCGCTCCTGGGGCTACGACACCGAGATCGAGGAGTTCCACGTGCTCTTCCCGACCCCGAAGGAGCGCGTGCTAGAGATGGTGGCGCCGACCCGCTTCACCGCCCGGCTCGCCGAGCCCCCCCTGCCCGGCGACTCCACCTCCGGCCAGACCGATGAGCAGCTCCCGATCTACAACGCCTACTCCATCGACGGCGACGTCACCGGCGAGCTGGTCTACGTCAACTACGGCGTGCCCCAGGACTACGAGGAGCTGGAGCGCCGCGGAGTGGACGTCAAGGGCAAGATCGTCATCGCCCGCTACGGCGGCTCCTGGCGCGGCATCAAGCCCAAGGTGGCCGCCGAGCACGGCGCCGTCGGCTGCCTGATCTACTCCGACCCCCGCGACGACGGCTACTTCCAGGGCGACCCCTACCCCGAGGGGGGCTGGCGCCCCGAGCACGGCGCGCAGCGCGGCTCGGTGATGGACATGCCGGTCCATGCCGGCGATCCTCTGACTCCGTTCGTCGGCGCCACGAAGGACGCGAAGCGTCTGAAGCGGGAGGAGGTGAAGGTCCTCACCACGATCCCGGTCCTCCCCATCTCCTATGCCGATGCCCTCCCCCTGCTCCGCGAGCTGGGCGGTCCCCTGGCGCCGCCGGACTGGCGGGGCTCGCTGCCCACTGCCTACCGCGTCGGCCCGGGCCCTGCCAGGGTCCACCTCAAGCTCGCCTTCGACTGGAAGATCGTGCCGGCCTACGATGTCATCGCACGCATGAAGGGCTCCGAGCATCCCGACCAGTGGGTGATCCGCGGCAACCATCATGACGCCTGGGTCAACGGCGCCACCGACCCGGTCAGCGGCATGGTCGCCCTGATGGAGGAGGCCCGCGCCGTGGGCGAGCTCGCGAAGACCGGCTGGCGGCCGAAGCGCACCATCGTCTACGCCGGCTGGGACGCCGAGGAGCAGGGCCTCCTCGGTTCCACGGAGTGGGCGGAGACCCACGCCGATGAGCTCCGCGAGAAGGCCGTGGCCTACATCAACTCGGACAGCAACTCCCGCGGCTTCCTCTTCATCGGCGGCTCCCACACCCTGGAAGTGCTGGCCAACCAGGTGGCCCGCGACGTGACCGATCCGAAGAATGGGGTCAGCGCGGCCGAGCGGCTGCGCGCCGGCACGATCTTCTTCGGCGGCCCCGAGGAGCGCAAGGAGGCGATCGCGAACCAGCCCTTCCACCTCTTCCCCCTGGGCTCCGGGTCGGACTTCACCCCGTTCCTGCAGCACCTCTCCATCGCCTCGATCAACTTCGGCTTCGGCGGCGAGGATGAGTACGGGCAGTACCACTCCATCTATGACTCGTTCGACCACTATGTCCGCTTCATGGACCCCACCTTCGAGTACGGGGTGGCCATGGCCAAGACCGGCGGCCGCCTGGTCCTGCGCCTGGCCGAGGCCGACGTCCTCCCTCTGGAATTCACGCGTCTCGCCCACGCCATCGGCACCTACACCGACGAGGTCGTGAAGCTGGCCGACCAGATGCGAGCGGAGACCGACGAGCGCAACCGCCTGCTCGACCAGAAGGTCTATGAGGCGTTCGACGACCCCTTCCAGAGCTGGTGGGTGGCGCCGAAGCGGCACGACCCGGTGCCGCACCTCAACTTCGCGCCGCTCCTCAACGCGACCGCATCCCTGCGCAGGAGCGCCGAAGCCTACGACCGCGCCTGGTCCAAGGGGACGGGACCGGCCCTGCCCCCCGCGGCCCGGGCGAAGCTCGACGCTATCCTGCTGAAGAGCGAGCGGGCTCTCGGCAGGAAGGAGGGCCTGCCCGGCCGTCCCTGGTACCGCCACCAGATCTACGCGCCCGGCTTCTACACCGGCTACGGCGTGAAGACTCTCCCCGCGGTGCGTGAGGCGATCGAGCAACGCGAGTGGAAGGAGGTCGCCGGCAACATCGAGGTCCTGGCGCGCACGATCGAGGGCGCGGCCAGGGAGATCGACCGGGCTACGGCAGTACTGGACGGGACACTGGACGGGAAGTAGAACCCGGCTTCAGGCGGAGGGCGGGAGAACCTCGGCGTCGAACGCGCCAGTCAGGACCCTCTCCCCGCTCCGCACCTGCACCCAGACGCGGTAGCGGCCCGGCCGCGGGAACTCGTAGGGGAAGGAGACGGCGCTGGAGGCATGATGACCCGCGTGGCTCATGCCGGCGTGGCTCGCCGCGCTGCCCATCTTGCGCTCGAACGCCTGTTGTGCGGCCATGGAGAAGCTGCCCACGGGATGGAGGTGGACGAAGACCTCGCCGTCCGGCCGCGTGATCACCGCGTGCCCCATCATCCCCATGTAGGGGTCGAGGGGGACCGGATCGCCTCCGGGTCCCCGCACCTCGAAGCGGAGGTCGGTCTCGCGGCCTGCCACCAGCGGACCGTCCCGGACCCAGACCATCTCGCCGCCGCCCTCCAGAGAGCCGGGCCTGCCCGTGGCCAGATGCCAGGAGTCGTCCGGGTCGGACGGCAATCCTCCTGGTCCTGCCGGGATCTCGACCACGTCCGTGAGCGTCTGCGGGAACCCGGTCTCGTGCACCACGTCGCCGTAGACCCGGTAGCGGCCGGGAGGCAGGGGGGGCAGGGCAGCCTCGAACCGCTCCTGGCTTCCCTGGGGAACAGGATGGAGATGGGCGAAGGCGTCCAGCCCCGGCTCGCGCACCAGGAAGAGGTGCATGAGCTTGCCGTGGTCGGGGATGATCGGCGACCACTCGCGGCTCCGGGTGTCCTTGATCTCCAGGGCGAGCACGCCGGACCGCACCGAAGCCTGAACGGCGAACGGCCGGTACAGCCTCTCCCGCGCTTCGGCGTCCACGCTGTCCCACCAGCTCTTGCCGCCGACCAGGATCAGGGCCAGGAGCACGCCCGCGAGCACGGTCACCACTCTTGCCCGGAGCCTGCGGCGGTCGTCCGGGACCTCCCCGGGCGCAAGCACGCTCTCGCGCACCGCGGCTCCGACGATCGTGACGGCGCCCGCGAAGAGGAACACCCCGAGGGTGGCGAGCAGCACCCCCATGCCGCGCTGCATCCCCTTGAGCTGAGCCGGCGCGGTGACCACCGGCACCAGGGCAACGCCCTCCCCGGCCTTCCCCTCGATCTGCACCCGTACGGTGTACGAGCCCCGGGTCATCAGCCAGAGCTGCGCGGTGTGAAGGCTGCCGTCTCCGGGGACGGGCACAGCCACGTCCGGCGGCGGAGCGCCCTCGATCCCCGTCCGGAAGTACACCGGCTGCACCGTGACCCGCCCGGCCTGGCCCTCCTTCAAACGGACCGTGATCTCCGCCACGCCCGGCACCACCTCCGGGGGACGGACGATGACGCGGACCGGATAGGGGCCGGCCTCGCCGTCGAAGAATACGTTCGGGCTCCCCACGTGCGCCCGGACGGCGGCAGGAAGAAGAAGGAGAAGAAGGAAGGCGAGCCGTCTCACCTCCGTACCCTCGACATCCAGCCTCCCCACCAGAGCCCGACCCGGGTCGCGGCAATGCCGAGCAGGAGCGCGATCCCGAGGCCGGCCGGCGTCACCGGGTCCTCGTCCGGGCCCCAGAACCGGTAGCGGTAGTCGCCTGGTCCGTCGCCGTAGCTCCACTGCATGTCTCCGGCGAAGAAACCGTTGCGAGACGCTGGGGACAGGAGGAACTCGGCGAAGAGCCACTGGGTGACGAAGAACAGGGCCAGGAAGACCGCGGCCAGGATTATGGCCGTCATCCAGCTTCCGGACTTGCCCTTGCGCTGGAGGACCACGTCGACGGCCACCGCGGGGACGATCAGCAGCAGCGGGAAGAGCGGCGGCACCATGTGGTCCAGCGGGTTGTCGATCGGCCCGAGCATGGGTTGCGCCGGGAAGAGCGGCAGGATCCAGACCATGGCGAGAGTGATCGCCATGTAGAAGGCCGCCGTCAGAGTGGCGGCCCAGCGCAGGCGCGAGGCGCGGGCCGCGGCCACCAGCAGCACCGGGTAGACGGCGCAGGAGACCTTGTAGAAGAAGGCCGCGTGCTGGTTGTTGGGATAGCTGTACTCCGTGAGCAGGATCGTGAGCATGGAGAGCCCGGCCCCGGCGGCGTACAGGAAGGCGACGCCCAGGGGCTTGGCGGCCTCTACAGCCGCGCGGTTCTGGCGGGCCAGGACCAGGAGCATGGCGCCGAGCTGGATCCCGATCATGCCCGCCGCGAGCACCGTGTGGGGCGGCGAGAGAATCTCCACGTCCAGGCCGTAGGCGTTGTGCCACCAGTCATCGAAAGGGGCCGAGGTGAGCATGGCGAGGGCGCCCCAGATGGCCACCCAGGCGCCGAGCGGGGCGCGGAACCCCCAGAAGCGCACGGCCACGTCCCGCTCCTCCGGCGTACCCGCGAACGTGGTCTTGAGCGCCAGCCAGCCGCCGCAGACCCCGGCCAGCACCCCGCCCAGGTAGATGGCCATGTGGGCCGGCGTCCAGAAAGTGTCCCGGCCGATCGTCATGTGCCAGGAGATGTCCCAGAGGATCCCCACCACGATGCTGGTCGTGCCCACCAGCATGGCGGAGACGTACCAGGGCAGGGAAGCGGACCGGGCGGCCGATCTCTCGACCGATGCGTCGGCCGATGCGGAAGGGGCGGCCGGAGCGATGGATTCCATGCGATTCCTCGACGTCAGCTCAAGAAGTCACGATAGCACGGCTCGCTTTCGGCGCTCTCGTGCACCTGCTCATTTTAGAGGGACCTCCTCGCGGCGGCCCCTCTCCAGTTCCGACACCAACGCGGTGGCGTTCCAGCACGACGCCCCCGTGGGACCCGCTGTAAGCCAGCCGTATCCCTCCTTACGGGGCGAGGCCGCGTGGGCCTCGCCCCCTTTTTCTTCTAGGAACCTGCGATCAGGTCTCTGAGGACGATGGGGTCCACCGGCTTCACCAGGTGATGGTCGAAGCCGGCGGACCGGCCGCGGTTGCGGTCGCTGTCGGTGCCGTAGCCGGTCACGGCAACCAGCAGCATGCCGTCGTGGCGGGAGTCCTTCCGCAGGCGCTCCGCAACCTCGAAGCCATCCATCCGAGGCAGGCCGATGTCCAGCAGCAGGACCTCGGGCTTGAAGTCTCCGGCCGCGTCCAGCGTCTCCTGGCCGTCGAAGGCAAGGCGCACCTCGTGGCCTGCCAGCTCCAGGAGCATGCCCAGGCTCTCGGCAGCGTCGCGGTTGTCGTCCGCCACCAGGACGCGGCGGCCCGGGACGGGGCGCGACTCGGCCGGAGCCTCGGCGGACGCCGGCTGCGGCACCTTCCCGACCCGCAGGACCGGCAGGGTCACCACGAGCTCGCTCCCCCGGCCCGGACCGTCGCTGAACGCCTGCACCTTGCCGCCGTGCAGCTCGACCAGCCGGCAGACCAGCGCCAGGCCGATGCCCAGGCCGCCCTCGGAACGGTCGAGCGAACGGTTGAGCTGGGTGAAGAGCTCGAAGATCCGCGGCAGCATCTCCTTCGGGATGCCGATCCCCTCGTCCTTGACCCGGATGCGGACCTCGCTGGCATTCACCTCGGAGGCCTGCTCGGCGGTCAGGCAGATGCGGCCGCCCTCCTCCATGTACTTGCAGGCGTTGTTGAGGAGGTTCGAGACCACCTGCGAGAGCCTGGCGGGGTCGGCGTGGAGCTGGACCGGGGCGTTGGGGAGCGACACGGTGAGCGTGTGCCGCCGCTCGTCGATCCACGGCCGGCTCGTCTCCACCGCGTGCGCCACCACCGTGGCGAGATCGATCTCCTCCTTGTGCAGCTCGACCCGGCCCCGGGTCACCCGCGAGACGTCCAGGAGGTCGTCGACGAGCCGGGAGAGCTGGTGCACCTGGCGGTCGATCACGTCGCGCGCCCAGGTCATGTGGCCGTTGGCCGGGCCGAGGAGGCGGATCACCTGCGCCGCGTTGCGGATCGGCGCCAACGGGTTGCGCAGCTCGTGGGCGAGCATGGCCAGGAACTCGTCGCGCGCGCGCAGGGCGGCTTCGAGCTCCGAGGTCCGCTCCTCCACCCGCCGCTCCAGCTCGCTCTTGGCCACCTTCAGAGGAGAGCTTTCGATCAGCTCCCACTTCCCCTGGCGCCGGGTCAGCGCGAACTGATGGCTGCTGCAGACGTCGATCACGTCCTCGGCCGAGCACTTCTCCAGGGAGTAGGTGCACAGGCCGACGATCCGGAAGTTGCGGAAGGTCCCGTTGACCGCCTGTTCGTAGGCGACGAACTCATCCCAGCCGCTGCTGTCCAGCCAGGCGGTGTCGCCGGTGAGCCGCAGCCCCTGGTATCCCTGCTCCATGGCGAGCCGCTCGTGATCGAGCCAGGCCTGAAGCGCCTGGGGCGGGGTCCCGCCGCTCTTGAGATACCAGTCGAGGAAGTCATAGATCCCGATCTGGCCGCTCGCCTCGTAGGCGTCGAAGTCCGGCAGGGCCTCCCGCAGGAGCGCCCGCGCCTCGTCGGCCCGGAGGCTCTCGGAGGTGACCCAGAGGCAGAGCTCGTTGTTGCGCAGCCCCTCCAGGAAGTAGGGGCCGAGCGTATCGACCAGATCCTGCTTCGACCGATAGAACTGGCAGAAGTGTGTCCCGAACGGGACCTCTCCAATAGCCTCGATCCCACTGGGGGTGCTGCTGCGGTTCATCCTTGAAGCTCCTCTTTCTCGCTGCCGCTCGGACCGGGGAAGTGGGTTTCACTGTACAAAATCCGGCCGCGCCGCAAGGTATTCCCGCGCGCGGCCGGCTTTGCCGGTCAACCGCCGAGGTGTCGCCGGAGCCCGTCGAGCGCCGCGCGCCACTGCGCCCGCCGTTGCTCGACCTGGGAGGAGTCGGCCAGGTCTTCGCTGGTCGCCACGACACTCGCCCCCTTGGGCTTGCCCAGGATGCGGATCTCGACCGTCCGCCCGTCCCAGCGGAAGCGCAGCCAGGCCTGGTCTCCCTTGCTCTTCACCTCCCGCGGCTTGTCCCCCGCGAAGGCGGCTTCGACCGCCTGGGCGAGGCCGGGGTCCGCGTCCTGCAGCCACGCTGCCCGCCGGTCGGCGCTCCTGAGCACGTCGGCGACCTCGGCAACGCTGGCAGGGACCGTCTTGGTGACGGACACCTGGAACTTGCCGGTGCACGACTGGTTCACCTCCCGCAGCCCTCGGGCGCGCTCATAGGCCACCGTGATCCCCTGGGCGTACCACCCCGGAACCCCATGCTCCGTGTACAGGTGAGCGGCCGACGCGGTGTGCCCCTTGGTCGCCGCGCCGAACGTGTCCAGGACGGCGAACCAGTGATCGAGGCCGTGGCCGGTCTTCTCAAGGAGCGATTCTTCCTTGATCCCGCCCCTGGCGCGGGAAGGAGGCGGGGCAGGCGCCGCCGGAGCAGGCGGCTTTGGTGCTTCCTCTTCCTTCCCGCGAGCCAGCAGGATCTGACGGCGGGCGGAGGTATAGCTCTCTCCGGTCTTCTCGGACCGGGTGCGGATGGCTTTCTTGAGTTTTTTCCGTTGGGTCATGTGCTTCGTCTCCCAGGCACGCGAAGCCAGCCCCCGCCTGTCATCGCCGCCAGAGAAACGAGTCACACGACCCGAGGTGTGAGGACCCCTTTGCCCCGGCCGGGGGTCTCGCGGGGGGAGACCGAGCGGGGTTGGGCGATGGGTCGTCGCCCGCTGCCATCTAGGATGCCGCGGTCCGAGGGCGGCGTCAAGAGGGTGTGCGCTGTACGCGCCGGGGACGCCCTCTGTCCGTCGGGTAGGGTCTCCCAAGCGCCGCGGGCACCTCGTGCGCGCCGCGGGCGTGCCGTACGCGCCGGGTACGACCCTCTACCGCCGCGGGCGGCCCGTACGCGCCGCGGACAGCCGCTACGCGCAGGGTACGGCCTCGTACCCGCCGCGTATGCCTCGTACGGGCCGGGGCTGGCTTCTACGCTGCGGGTATGGCCTTCTACCTTTCGCGTACGCGATCCAACGGGCGATTGCGGCTTTTCCCCGAGGGTGGCGGGCCAGCCCCGGCGCGTGCGCTCTGGCCGCGCCTCACTCCCCCCGCGCCGGCCCCTCGCGCCATGCTTTCTCGACCTCCGCGATCACCTGCTGCGCCAGCGCCACCGTGGCCGCCTCCTGCTTCGCGGCGTCGCAGAACACGGCCAGGGAAGCGAGCGCTTCCCGGTCGATCTTCTTCGACACGAAGATCCAGGTCATGGCCTCCGACAGCTCCCGCACCTCCGCCAGGCGCCCGACCTCCAGCCAGAGCGCCGAGAGGTCCAGCCCGGTCAGCGCCGCGTCGTAGGGCAGCTCCAGATCCGTGAACACTTCCAGCACCTGCTCCAGCAGGGCCATGGCCTCTTCCTTCTGACCCGTCCCGGCCTTCACCTTCGCGGTCAGCCACAGCACGCGGGTCCGATCGAGGGAGTTTGCCTGCTCGGCGGCCAGTCTGAGGACTTCCGGCAGCAGGAGAGCCGCTTCCTCGTAGCGTTCCAGCCGCGCCAGGTTGTCAGCCTTGTTGAAGCGTAGGGCGAAAAGCAGGCGCGGGTCTCCGAGGGCTTCGATCAGCGGCGTAGCTTCCTCAAGCACCGCCAGGGCACCAACGCAGTTCCCCATCTGCTGGAACACATGTTCCTTCTGTAGCAGAACCTGGCCAGTCGCCAGCCTGTCCCCCCTGCTGCAAGCCTGGGCCTCGGCGAGTCGCTCCAGGGCTTCTGAGAACCGGTGCTGCGCCCTGCGCAAGGAGGCTTCGAGAGAGTACAAGCGCCATTCAGGGAACAACTCGGAGTTGAAAGCGGCCTTGGCGGGTCTCAGTTTCCAGGCGCGGGCGAAGGCCTCGTCGGCGCCATCGAAGTCGTTCGCTACCCTCAGGACATTCGCGAGGTAGCCCCAGGCATGACTGATCGCCCTGGGCCTTTCGTCGCCCGGCACCCGCTCGGCGATGAGTTGGGCCAGCCGAACCATCTCCAGCGCCTCCTCTGCACTGTCGGCCGCCTTGCTCGCAGACGCCTCGCAGACTCTCTTCGTCAAGGCGGCCCAGCTCCGGCAGACGCCGGCGGGAGCCGTCTCGATCCGCCGCCGTCGCTCGTCCGCCGGGAGGGGCTCCAGCGCCGCCCAGATCTCCTCGGCCTCTTCGAGGAGGTCCCCGAGCGGCGGCCTGGCGGACTCCATCTCCTCCTCGACCAGCAAGGGCATCACCGCGAGGAGCACGGTATCCAGCACGGAAGCATGCAGCGCTGCCCCGGCGGCCCGGGTCCCGTGCTCCACCGCCTCCAGCACCGCGGTCAGGAAGCGGATCAGGTGCACCACCACGTGCCAGGGGATGTCAGGCACCTGTGCCATCCGGCGAAGAACGTCCTCCGGCGGCGCGATCTTCCCGAGCTCGAAGTCGGAAACGTCGCTCTGGCTGACCCGCGCCGCAAGCCCGAACTGAGCCTGTGTCATGCCGGCCCTGTCGCGCAGGAAGACGACCACGTGCTTCAGGACCTTCGGATCTCCTCGCTTCGCCATGTCGGTCTTCCTCGCCCGCGCGGGGCATACCCCATACTCTTCTGGTCCGTTTTTCTGCCGGAGGGCGCCCCGGCTGGTCATGGTGGCCGCCGTCGGAGCGCACTCGAGGGAGCTGTCATGCCTTACACCTCGTTCCACCGCAAGGTCGTCGTTTTCCTGCTTCTCGCCATCCTCGCCGTGCCCTGGGCCTCGGCCGCCGGGCCGCGGACGGACGAAAGCAGGGCGGAAAAAGCCGCCACGCTACCCCTGGAGCCCCTCAGCCGCCTCTGGAGCTTCCTCACGAGCATCTGGAGCGAGACGGGCTGCCACATCGATCCGAATGGCCGCTGCGCTCCCGAGCCTCGACCCACGAGTTGGGCGGACGAGGGCTGCCATATCGATCCGAATGGCCGTTGCAAACCGTAGCTTGCCTCCTCGGCCTCTCCTCAGTCTCTCGAAGGAGAGGCCGAGCGCCTCACCCTCTCGATGTCGGCGATGACCTGTCGCGTCAGCTCCACCGTGGCTGCATCCTGCATGGCGGCATCGTAGAAAATCCGAAGGGCGGCGAGCGCCTCCCGGCGGATCTTCTTCGAATCGAAGATCCAAGCCAGGCGCACGGCCACCCATCTGACCTCCGAGGTATATCCGGCCTTCAGCTTGAGCAGTGCCAGGTCCAGGCCGGAAAGGGCCGCATCGTAGGGGAGCTTGCGAGCGGTGAAGTCGTCGCAGACCTTCTCCAACTGGCCCATGGCGTCCTTCTGGCAGCCCAGCCCGGCGAGAATTTTCGCTTCAAGCCAGTCGACCCGAGTCAGGTTGAGGGCGTCGCCCTGCTCGGCGGCCATGTCTCGAACCTCCGGAAGCAAAGGCGCCGCCTGACCATAGCTCTCCAGTCGGGTCAGGAGGTCCGTCCGGTTGAATCGAAGCGCGAACAGGAGCTGTGGGTCCCCAAGCTCTTCAATGAGAGGAGCGACTTCCTTGAGCACCGCCAAGGCGCCGTCGAAATCGTTCATCTGCTGTAGTACGTGCTCATATTGCAGGAGGAGCCGCATTTCGGCCAGCTTGTTCCCTCCGCTGCGCTTTCTGGCCTGGTCAAGTCGTTCCAGCGCCTCTGGGAAGCGGTGCTGCGCCCTGCGGAGGGAAGCTTCGAGGGAGAAGAGCGTCCACTCGGGGAGCAGGCCGGGGTCGGAGCCGGCCCCGGCATTCCAGAGTTCCCAGGCGCGGACGAACGAGCGGTCGGCGCCGTCGAAGTCTTCGCCCACCCGCTGCGCGTTTCCGACGTGTGCCCAGCAGTACCCGATCGTGCGGTCACGGAAGACTTCCTTGATGCGCTCGGCGATGAACAGGGCGAAACGGGCGAGGTCGAGCGCCTGGTCGGCGCGGTGGGCCGCGGCCTTGATGCTGGCCTCGCAGGCCTGTTCCGCCAGGGCCCAGGTGCGGTAGCGGGGCCAGGTCTCGACGAGTTCGCGGCGCCGCGCCGGGCTCGCAGCCATGAGGTCCGGCCACAGCTCGCCGGCCTCGCTGCGCGCGGCCACGGCCTTCCTCCGCTTCCTGTCGTGGACCAGCAGGGGGCGGAGGCAACCGAGCAGGCCCGTGGCCGCGGCCAGGCAGGAGCGGTCGATGCGGACCAGCTCGCCGGAGCGGAGGGCCACGGGCGAGGGGGGCTCGGCCGGAGGCAGATGCATGACCAGAGGATGGATGGCAAGCAGGGCGTCGACCGCCTCGGGCGGATGCCCGAGGGCTGCCACGCCGTGCACCAGGGCGTCGCGGCTCTGCGTCTTGTCCCCTGTCTCCAGCTTGCGGAGTAGGGAGTCGGTCGCGTGGCCCAGGAGGGCCGCGAGCTCGTTCCTCTCCAGACCCACGGCGTTGCGCAGGTACCACAGCGCCAAGGCCGTGGCCGGGAGTCCCTCGGTCTCGTCGTCACCCATTCCGATGACCCTCCTTTCCTGAAAGTCTACACAAAGATGGGTGCGCAGCGGCGGGCCGCCGTGACAAGGACACGACACGGCCCGAGCGCGGCGTCGCGGGTGCCGGAGAAGAAAGTTCGGTTCGGTATAGCTCAAGGGAAGGCGCTCGTTCTGTCGCGCCACACTTCCGCCACGACCAACGTGACGTCGTCGTCGCAAGGCTCCCCGGAGTCCCGGCCGGTCCACTGGGAGAGGCGGCCGAGGAGATTGTCGGCGAGCCCATCCGGTCCGGCGGATGAGGAAGCCATAAGAGCCCGGAGCCGCTCGTCCCCGAAAGGCTCTCCGGCCGGGCTCACCGCCTCCGTCACCCCATCGGTGTAGAGGAGCAGCCGGTCCCCGGGTGAGATCCGCAGCTCACGGGACGAGTAAACAGCCTTGCGGAAGCGGCCCAGGGGAAGACTCTCCTGCCTCACCTCCTCGGTCCGCCGCTCCGCCTCCCGCCAGAGCAGAACCGGCGGATGCCCGGCGCTGGCATGGACCATGGTCCCGGCGCCGGTATCTATATAGATGTAGGCTGCGGTCACGAAGCCCCGCTCCAGGTGGCCGTGGAGGATCCGGTTCATGCCGGCCAGGACCGCAGCCGGGTCCGCAGCGTGCTCGGCCTGGGCGGCGAGCGCGATCTTGACCATGGAGGCGATCAGGGCCGCCGGCACTCCATGGCCGGAGACGTCGGCCACCAGGATGCCGAGGCCCGGGTCCGACACCAGGAAGTCGTAGAAGTCGCCGCCGACGTCAGCCATGGGATGGTAGCGGGCGGCGAGCGCGATCCCCCGTGCCTCGGGCATCTTCCGCGGCAGGATGGAGCTCTGGATGCGGCGCGCGGTCTCCAGCTCCTGGGAGATCGCCGCCAGCCGCCGCTCGTTGGCGAAGACGCGGTGGGCAAAGGCGTAGACGATGGCGCCGCCAAGGGCCAGGATGCCCACGGGCTCCGGGCTCACCTCCCAGGGCACGAGCCCGGCCTCCACCAGGTTCTCGTTGATCACCAACGCCAGGAAAACAGCCGATCCGGCGATCACGACCCTGCCGCTCCGGGTACCGGCCGCCGCCCTCAACGCGCCGGGGTTCTTCCTGAGATGGAGGATGCCGTTCAGGATCAGGATCCCCAACACGAAGAGCACCATGAGGTTGTTGATCCCCATGGCCGTTCCCGGATCCCGGACGGCGTCGATCAGGATGGCGCCGGCGGCATAGGCGGTCTGGACGTAAAGCGCCAGACGGATCGAGGAGAGCCAGCCGCGGCCCAGCGCCCACTCCGCGAAAAGGATCGCCGGCAGGGGCATGACGTACGTGATGAAGACGATCAGGTAGACCGCGGGGAGCTCGGGGATGCCCACCCAGGCGCCCAGGAGGTCGGTCTCGAGGATCAGCCGCAGGCCGTAGAGGAAGTTGGCGACGCCCAGGCAGATCAGGGGACGGCTGGTGCTGCGCGCCCGGACGGCCCCCAGCCCCAGGGCCGCGAGCCCGAGAACGAGCAGGATGCTGCCGAGCACGACATCGGCGAAGTCCTCGCGCAGCAGGGGCCGCAGTTGTGCCAGTTGGGCGGGTTGCAAGGCTTCAGCCTATCAAAGCCCGGATGGAGTACGCTTTCTCCATGCCGAGAGACCGGTCCATGCCCGTCCTGATCCTCCTTCTCCTGCTCGGGCTGGCCTGCTCCCCCTCGCCCGCGGTCCAGCCGCAACCGAAAAGCGATCCGCCGCCGCGCCAGCCGGCCCAGGTTCTCGGCTATGAGGGCGGGGCGGACTGGCTGGAGCGCGAGGGCCGCGCCGAGGATGAGAGGCCCGAGATCGTGCTGCGCGCCATGAACCTGAAGGACGGTGACGTGGTGGCCGACCTCGGCGCCGGCACCGGCTTCTACTCCCGCCGCCTGGCCCGCGCCGTGGCCCCCACAGGCAAGGTCTGGGCGAACGACATCCAGCCCGAGATGCTGGACCGCCTGAAGGAGCTGGCCGCGAAAGAGGGCGTCACGAACGTGGTCACCGTCGTGGGCACGGAGACCGATCCGAAGCTCCCCAGGGCCGCGTTCGACTGGATCCTGCTGGTGGACGTCTACCACGAGTTCCAGCAGCCGGAGCCCATGCTGGCGAAGATCCGCGAGGCCCTCAAGCCCGGCGGCCGGGTGGCCCTGGTGGAGTACCGGGCCGAGGGGGACACGGCCGCGCACATCCACGCATCGCACAAGATGTCGGTCGAGCAGGTGCTCGCCGAGTGGGTCCCGGCCGGCTTCGTGCACGTCGAGACCCGCGAGGAGCTGCCCACGCAGCACCTGTTCATCTTCTCGGTCGCCCCGTAGCGGCCCCCTCTCCCCCGGCACGGGGGAGAGGGATGGGGAGAGGGGGAACGGGATCATGTTATTGTCCCCCGCTGGGCCGAACCGGCCTTTTTCCCTGGAAAGGAGTCTCTGCACCAAGATGGCGACTGCTCCCTTGACCCGGCGCTGGACCCCCGCGGACTCGACCGACCTCTACAACATCCGAGGCTGGGGGAACGACTTCTTCTCGATCGGCAAGGACGGACACATGCTCGTCCATCCCGGCGGCCCGGCCACCGAGACGATCGACCTCAAGGACCTGGTCGACGAGGTGCGCGAGCGCGGCATCGGCCTGCCGCTCCTGATCCGCTTCTCGGAGATCATCCAGTCGCGGGTGGTGCAGCTCAACGAGGCGTTCCGGCGCGCCATCGGGGAATACGGCTACAAGGGGGAGTACCGCGGGGTCTATCCCATCAAGGTGAACCAGGACCGCTACCTGGTCGAGCGCCTGGTCGAGTACGGCCGGCCCTACCACTTCGGCCTGGAGGCGGGCTCCAAGCCGGAGCTGCTCGCGGTCATGGCCCTCCTCGACGACGAGGAGGCGCTCATCATCTGCAACGGCTACAAGGACGAGGAATATATCGAGACCGCGCTGCTCGCTTCGCGCCTCGGCCGCCACGTCGTCATGGTGGTCGAGAAGCCGTCCGAGCTGCCGCTGATCCGCGACATCGCGCAGCGCCTCGGCATCCGGCCGCGCCTCGGCATCCGCTCCCGCCTGGCCACCCGCGGCGCGGGTCACTGGGAGGCCTCGGGCGGCGACCGCTCGAAGTTCGGCCTCTCCGGCCGCGACATGCTGGAGGCGGTCAACTTCCTGCGCGAGAACGGCCTGCTCGACACGTTCGAGCTGCTCCACTTCCACCTCGGCAGCCAGATCTCCTCGATCCGCTCGGTCAAGGACGGACTGCGCGAAGCGGCCCACGTCTACATCAACCTGGTCAAGCTGGGCGCGCCCCTGGGCTACCTGGACGTGGGCGGCGGCCTGGGCGTGGACTACGACGGCTCGCAGACGAACTTCACCTCGTCGCTCAACTACACCCTCCAGGAGTACGCCAACGACATCGTCTTCGGCATCATGGAGGTCTGCGACGCCCACGAGGTGGCGCACCCGAAGATCGTCTCGGAATCCGGCCGCGCCACCGTGGCCCACCACGCGGTGCTGGTCATGGACGTCCTCGGCGTGTCGGAGCTCACGGTGGGCGGCCTGCCCAAGCAGGCGCCGGCGGACGCCGCGCCGCCGCTGCGCCGCCTGTTCGAGACCCACCGCGAGGTGTCGCGCAAGAACCTCCTGGAGTCCTACCACGACGCGATCTCCGACCGCGACGAGTGCCTGACGCTGTTCGGCGTCGGCCACCTGACGCTGGAGCACCGCGGCATGGCCGAGGAGCTGTTCTGGGCCATCTGCCAGAAGGTGCTCAAGATCACGCGCACCCTCCAGGAAGTCCCCGAGGACCTGGAGGGGCTGGAGCGGGCGCTGGCCGATACCTACTTCTGCAACTTCTCGGTCTTCCAGTCGCTGCCCGACTCCTGGGCCATCGACCAGCTCTTCCCGATCGTGCCCATCCACCGGCTCGACGAGGAGCCGGTCAACCGCGCCGTGCTCGCCGACATCACCTGCGACTCGGACGGCAAGATCGACCACTTCATCGACCGGCGCGACGTCAAGGACGTGCTCGAGCTCCATCCCCTGAACGGCGGCCCCTACTACCTGGGCGTGTTCCTGGTCGGCGCCTACCAGGAAATCCTCGGCGACCTGCACAACCTGTTCGGCGACACGAACACGGTCCACGTCTCGCTGCACGGCGAGGAGGGCTACCGGATCGACGGCGTGGTGAGCGGGGATACGGTGACGGACGTCCTGCGCTACGTGCGCTACAGCCGCGACCACCTGGTGGCGAAGGTGCGGCAGGCGGCCGAAGCCGCCCTGCGCGCCAAGCGGATGACGATCGAGGAGTCGCGCCACCTCCTGCGCCGTTACGAGGAAGGGTTGTCGGGCTACACTTACCTGGAGCACGAATGACGCCGCAGCCGGGCGGCAGGGATTCGCTTGAGATGCGGCCCCAGGGGGCAAGCCATGTTGAGAGCGGGACAATATGCGTCCGTCCATGAAAGATCGGGAACATGGTACGGCCAGGTGCATGCGGCGCCGTTGCGCTCGGGCGGTGATTACCGCATCCGGGTAGGCGGTACCGACCGGGTGGTAACGGTGCCCTGGACCCAGGTCGGGCTGCATTCGGCCTTCGCCACGCGCTCGCCGCGCCTGCGCCGGGAATCCAACGAGAAGATCGACCGCGTTCTCGCCGCTCCCGAGCTGCTGCGCATCGATACCTGTACCGCCGCGATGCGCGAAATCATGCTGCTGCTGGGCACGGGCATTGGCACTGCCGTCGATGGTCTCCAGGGCACGAGCCCGGACGGGCTGTACCGGCTGGTCGTCAACTTCGGCGGCGACATCAATACCAACGAGCACAACCTCGGCGGCTGGGAGCACGGCATGGTGTTCCAGAAAGTCGGTAACGAGGTGGTGTATTACCAGGCATGGGTCGGCTCGTTCACCTTGGAGGAGTGGTTGTTGCTGAAGCCCCGCGCGCTGTGCCTGTCATCAGCCATATACTCGCCACGCCACCCTTCGTTCCATCCGCAACTGATGGACCAGTTCTTCCGCGGGCTGGCCGATTTGCCCAGGCAGTGGGATGCTGTGGTGGAGCGCGGCATGGACGTGGCCGTGTTTTCCATGGCCACGGCGTACCTGTTCGGGCCGGAGTCCACGGTCGGGACCATGCAATTGCGCACTTCGCAGAGCGCGAAGGCCCGGCTGCGCTACCACTGGCGCTACGCGGCGTTTCGTTGAATGGGATGAAGGAGACTCTATGCAGACCGTGACCACCATGATTCCCCTGATCGAGCAGCTCCGCGAGGCGGCGCGGCTGAGAGAGGTCGACGCCATCGCCCAGCGGATCAAGCGCACGCTGGAGGCCTACATCCCCGACGAGGGGCTGCGGCTCCCCGAGCGCTTCCGGCAGGCCAAGCCGGAGGGCTACTGCCGCCGCCTTCTCTACCGCGACGAGGAGCTCGGCTTCACCGCGGTCGTGATGACCTGGGGTCCGGGGCAGCGCACGGCGCTGCACGACCACTCCGGGATCTGGTGCGTCGAAGGGGTGCTCGAAGGCGAGATGGAGGTCTCCCGCTTCGAGATGCAGGAGGAGGTCGAGCCCGGCGTGTTCCGCTTCGTCGGTCGCGAGCACATCAAGGCCGCCGCGGGCGAGGCCGGAGCGCTGATCCCGCCGCTGGAGCATCACGTCCTCGCCAACAACCGGCCGGACCAGGTGTCGCTCACCCTCCACGTCTACGGCGGCGACATGGACCACTGCACGGTCTTCGAGCCGGTCGAGAACCGCGAGGGTCTCTACCAGGCGCAGCAGAAGGCCCTCTCCTACGACGCATGAGCGGACGCTTCGGCAAGCACCCCGACATCCAGGTCCGGCAGGAGCGGCCGTTCAACGCGGGTCCGCGGCCCGAGCAACTGCGCCGCTTCCTCACGCCGGTCGAGCACTTCTTCGTGCGCAACCACGGCGACGTGCCGCATGTGGACCCCGGGTCCTGCCGCCTGGCCATCAACGGCCTGGTCCGCAAGCCGTTCCGGATCTCCCTCGAAGAGCTGCGGCGCCTGCCCAAGGTTGCGGTCGTAGCCACGCTCCAGTGCGCGGGCAACCGCCGGCTGGAGATGGCCGCGGTGCGCCCGATCCCGAACGAGCTGGGCTGGGGCTCGGAGGCCGTGGGCACGGCCGAATGGAAGGGCGTGCCCCTGCGCGAGCTGCTCGCCGCGGTGGAGCCGCTCCCCGCGGCGAAGCACGTCGCCTTCACCGCTCTGGACGAGACCGAGCGCCACGGGCACCGCTTCACGTTCGGCGGCTCGATCCCGCTGGACAAGGCCCTCTCCGCGGAGGTCCTCCTCGCCTACGAGATGAACGGCGGCGACCTGCCTCCGGTCCACGGCGGCCCTCTCCGGGTGGTGGTGCCGGGCTACATCGGCGCCCGCAGCGTGAAGTGGCTGAGCGCGGTGACCCTGCAGGAGGAGCCCTCGGACAACTACTTCCAGTCCACGGCCTACCGGCTCTTCGGGCCGCAGGTGAACCAGGACAACGTGGACTGGGGCAGCGGCCTGATGCTCGGGCCGTTCAACGTCGGCTCGGCGATCTCCGCCCCGCTCGAAGGGGAGACCCTGCCGGCGGGAGCGGTGACGGTCCGCGGCTTCGCCTATGCCGGCGAGAGGGAGATCGCGCGGGTGGAGGTCTCGACGGACGGCGGACGGACCTGGACCACGGCCGATCTCGGCCCGGAGCACGCCCGCTGGGCCTGGCGTCTGTGGCAGGCGCACCTCGATCTCCCCGCGGGTGAGCACGAGATCGTCTGCCGCGCCTGGGACACCGCCGCCCAGACCCAGCCCGAGCACCCCGCGCAGGTGTGGAACTTCAAGGGGTATATGAACAACGCGTGGCACCGGGTGCGGATCACCTGCGACTGATCGCCGGCACCGCCGGCGTTCTCCTCGCGATCCTGACGCTGGGGGCGTTTCTCCCCGTCCTCACCCACGGCTTCCTCCGCTACGACGACCCTCTCTACGTCACGCGCAACCCCCACGTCCAGGCCGGGCTCACCTGGGAGGGGATCGGCTGGGCCCTCACGGCCAACGTCGCCAGCAACTGGCACCCGCTGACACTCCTCTCCCACATGGCGGACTGCGAGCTCTTCGGGATGGACCCGCTGGGGCATCACCTGACGAGCCTGCTCCTCCACACGGCCAACGTGCTCCTTCTTTTCGAGGTCCTGCGCAGGATGACGGGGTCGACATGGCGGAGCGCGGCCGTGGCGGCGCTCTTCGCGCTCCATCCCACCCATGTGGAGTCGGTCGCCTGGATCGCCGAGCGCAAGGACGTGCTCTCCGGCCTCTTCTGGATCCTGACAATGGGAGCCTGGGCGCGATACGCCCGGCAGCCTTCCCGGAGACGGTACGCCGTGGTCGCCCTCACCCTGACGCTGGGGCTTCTTTCCAAGCCCATGGCGGTGACTCTGCCCTTCGTCCTCCTCCTGCTCGACGTCTGGCCCCTGGCAAGGAAAGAGAGTCTTTTCTACCGGGTGAAGGAGAAGCTTCCTCTCTTCGGGCTGGCCGCGGCGTCGAGCGTGGTCACGCTCGTGGCCCAGTCCGGTCCCATCGCCTCGGCCGGCGAGTTCCCGGTCCATCTCCGCTTGGCCAATGCGGTGCTCTCGTACGTGTCCTACCTGGGCAAGACCCTCCTGCCCCGGGGGCTCGCGGTCTTCTACCCCATGCCCGCGGAGTTCCCATTCTGGAAGGTGATGGGGGCCGTCCTGCTGCTCGCGGCCCTCACCGCGCTGGCGGTCCTCGCCTACCGCCGGAAACCCTTCGTGACCGTGGGATGGCTCTGGTACCTGGGGACGCTCGTGCCCGTGATCGGGCTGGTCCAGGTAGGGGGCCAGGCCATGGCCGACCGCTATACCTATCTGCCCTCGATCGGACTCTTCCTGATCGTCTGCTGGATGTTGCCCGGGCTGATCGGACAGGGGAAGTCAGCCGTTCTGGGTGTGGCCGTGGTGCTCGCCCTGGCCGTGGGGACCCGGCTCCAGCTTCGCCACTGGACCGACAACGAGGCTCTGTTCCGGCACGCCGTGGCCGTGACCGAGCGCAACTTCCTCGCCCACCTCCACCTGGCGCAGATCCTTGCCGAAAGGGGGGAGCGCGGACCCGCCCTGGAGCACTTCCGGACCTCCCTCGCCATCCGGCCCGGCATGTGGCAGACCCACGCGAGCCTGGGGAACTACCTGCGCCGTTGGGGCCGGCCCGCCGAGGCGCTCCCCCACCTGCAAATGGCCGTGCGGCTCCGCCCCCGGGCCGCGAGCCTCCGCCGCAACCTCGCTCTTGCCCTGGAGGATCTGGGCCGGACCGGGGAAGCCCGGCTGCATCAGCAGATCGCAGAATAGCTATTCGGCTATACTCAGTCATCCATTGTAATCCTCCCCCGCCGGCGTGCCGTGCACGCCGGTCCTCTTTTTCAGGTCGTGTTAGGGTTTGGCGCCAATGCGTCCCTGGGAGACCCTCGACGCCGTGGATACCGAGGAGGGCCGGCTGGAGCTCCGCCGGCGGGGACCCTTTGGGGAAGAGGCGGAGTTCGTCATCACCGTGGCGGGGCGCGTGCTGATGAGCAGCATGGCGCACCTGACCGAGGTGGCGGTGGCGGAGATCGCCTGCGGGGAGATCGCTGGGAGGGAGCGGCCCCGGGTCCTGATCGGCGGGCTCGGAATGGGCTTCACCCTGCGCGCCGCGCTCGACTCCCTTCCCAAGAGCGGGAGGGTGGTCGTGGCCGAGATCAACGAGGCGGTGCTGCGCTGGTGCCGCGGCCCTCTCGCCCCCCTGACCCGCCGCGCCGCGTACGATCCCCGGGCCAAGGTCGTCCTGGAGGACGTGGCCGAGGTGATCGCGGAAGCGGCCCGGGACGCGGAGAAGCGCTTCGACGCCATCATCCTCGACCTCTATGAAGGACCCCGGAACGCGACCCAGGCCCGGGAAGACCCCTTCTATGGTCCCGCGGCGCTGAAGCGGACCCGCGAGGCCCTGACGCGCGGCGGCGTCCTCGCGGTCTGGTCCGAGGACCCGGACGCCGCCTTCGAGAAGCGGCTGCGGTCGGGAGGCTTCAATGTGGAGCGCCGCAAGCCCGGCAAGGGAGGGCCGCGGCACTCGGTCTATATTGCTCGGCCGGCGCGGTCGCGGTAGCGTACGCGGTCATGAAACTCCTCCCGATCCTCGCCCTGCTCTCCCTCCCGGCCCTCCCGGCGATTGCTCAGACCGAGATCCCCGCTCCGCCCGACGTGGCCGCCCCGCCCGCCGATGCCCAAACCACCGCGTCCGGTCTGGCCTCCAAGGTCCTGACCCCGGGCACCGGGGACACGCACCCCGGCCCCACCGACAAGGTCAAGGTCCACTACACGGGCTGGACCACGGACGGCAAGATGTTCGATTCCTCCGTCGCGCGCGACAAGCCGATCGTCCTCGGGCTGGACAAGGTCATCCCCGGCTGGACCGAGGGCGTGCAGCTCATGGTGGAGGGGGAGAAGCGCCGCTTCTGGATCCCCGCCAAGCTCGCCTACGAGGGCAAGCCCGACCGGCCGCAGGGGATGCTGGTCTTCGACGTCGAGCTGCTGGACGTCCTCGCGGTCCCGCCTGTGCCGTCGGACGTGGCCGCGCCGCCCGCCGACGCCCAGACCACCGAGTCGGGTCTGGCCTCCAAGGTCCTGAAGCCCGGCACCGGCGGCAGGCGCGTCTCGAAGAACGGCGCGGTGCGGGTCCACTACACGGGCTGGACCACCGACGGCAAGATGTTCGACTCCTCGATCCAGCGGGGCGCCCCGGCCTTCTTCGAGCTGACCAAGGTCATCCCCGGCTGGACCGAGGGCCTGCAGCTCATGGCCGAAGGGGAGACCCGCCGCTTCTGGATCCCGAAAAAGCTCGCCTACCGCGGAGCCCCCGGCAAGCCGGAGGGGATGCTGGTGTTCGACATCGAGCTGCTCGAGGTGGTGCGGGATTGATCCCATCCCCCGTGCTATCCTCGCCCTAATCTGCGACTCGTGTTGTTCTTTACCGGAAGGAGATTCGTCATGCGTTCCAGGCTCTCCACCCTTCTCTGGATCCTGCTGCTCCTGCTCGCCGGCTCCGCCTATGCGCAGCAGACGGGCTCCGTCTCCGGCGTCGTCCAGGACGACGGCGGCCAGCCGCTGCCTGGCGCCACCGTCACGATCAAGGGACCGATGCTCCCCGCGGGCCAGGTCGAGGTGACCCGGGAGAACGGCGCCTTTGACTTCGAGCGGCTCCCGCCCGGTGACTACGAGCTCTCCGCCGATCTCTCCGGCATGGGCACGGCCCAGCGCGCCGTGATCGTGGCTGTGGGCAGGGACACCCAGGTCAACCTCGACCTCGGGGGCGCCACCATGTCGGACGAGATCACCGTCACCGCGGCCACCCCGATCATCGATATCCGCTCGACCGAAGTGCAGGTCAACTACACCCAGGAAGCCATCGAGGACCTGCCCATCGCCCGCAACTACAAGGGCCTGTTCCAGCTCGCGCCGGGCGTGACCGAGAACGAGCGGCTCGCCCCGAACGCCGGCGGCGCGCGGCAGGACAACACCTTCCTCATCGACGGCATCAACATCACCAACCCGCACTATGGCGACATCCTGCCCAACATCACCGAGCTCGACATCGATGAGGTCAACATCAAGCGCGCGGGCATCTCCGCCGAGTTCGGCCGCACCGGCGGCATGGTCGTCAACGCAGTGACCAGGTCTGGCACCAACGACCTCGCCGGCCAGGTGCGCTTCGAGTACCAGCCGTCCGATTTCGTCGGCGACAGCAAGGACCCGAACCTGCAGAACACCATCGACCGCGAGGGCATCGCCGGCTCGATCGGCGGACCCTTCGTGCGCGACCGCGCCTGGTTCTACGGCTCGGCGAGCTTCCCCACGGACACCGCGACCGACCGCCGCAACAGCCTCGGCGGCGTGCCCGACCGCGAGATCGGGACCGAAGAGTTCTTCCTCAAGCTCACCTCGAACCCGTCGATGGCCCACTACCTCTCGGCGTCGGTGCGCACGCGCGACACCACCACCGACAATGCCGGTATCACGGCCAACGTCCTGCCCGCCGCGGGCAGCGACGACTCCACCGATTACCTGCTCGGGACCCTCGGCTGGACCTGGAACCTGACCGGCAACAGCTTCGTCGACGTCAAGTTCAACCACAACAAGGAAGAGAACTCGACCTCGCCGCTCACCAACCTCGGCTACCGGCCGGCGTTCGATCCCGCGCACCCCGAGCTGATGGGCCGCTTCACCACCTCCGCCGACCGCGTCGTCGGCGGCGCCAACGCCATCGGCCAGATCGTGGGCGGCACCGACCTCGCGGTCAACAACCAGGACTTCGAGCGCGACGAGCTGCGGGCCACCTTCCAGACCCTCCAGGGCTGGTGGGGCGCGGACCACGACCTCCGCTT